>Ga0307377_10001499_pt1 | contig 29367 bp, 33 predicted proteins | sample TR3MG_FD_202535 | JGI IMG/M metagenome (GOLD analysis project Ga0307377, IMG submission 202535) | Soil microbial communities from Risofladan, Vaasa, Finland - TR-3 | ecosystem: Environmental > Terrestrial > Soil > Coastal area > Acid sulfate soil | place: Finland: Risofladan, Vaasa | collected... | reverse complement strand
TCGGACGCCGGACCGACCAACTACAGATTCGGTCTGCTCAAAGGCTGAGCCAAACCTCTTTCAAATCTTTTTCTTTTTTCACTGATCTACAGATGAGAAAGATGATGACGGGGCGATTTCCTCATTGCCACCTGAGCCTTGATGATGATCCGAATGGTGGCATGTGATCTCACTCCGTCGGCCCTAGGTGGTCCTGGAGTGTCAGTGATGATCCCCGATAGCATCGATTATGCCGCTTGTACGAACATATTGTTCTAACAACTCCACATAAAGGAAGTGGACCTCTTGGGTCGCAATACCAATTAATTAGCACCCCGGATACGTTATAGCTGCACGATGATGGTGTTAGGACCGGAAGCGATGGTTGGCCAAGGTCGCAGTTACCTACGGCTTATGGCTCATACAGGATGATAACATGAAGGAAGCGTTCGTTCTCAAAGGAAAATGGTGGACCCCTGCCTACCCGGACAATGTCATCACCGGAGATATGAACTTCGACCCATCCAAGGGCGCCATCCTGAACCTGGGCGGGATGCTCAGGGAGAGCGATACCTGCGCCATACCCTTCAAGATCGTGCTCGGGGAGACCGTTGACGGAAGGGCGATAACCCTGATCGGATCGAGCGGCATCTGGTTGGAGCACCCCTACCGCATCGTGGATGACGGTGAGCCGGACGTCCCTACCTGCTCCGCCCTCTGCGCTGACGTACTGGTGATCGGAAAGCACTATGGCTCGCAGGAAGAGATCGAGTTCAAAGGATTGACCATCGATCTCTCCTATCTTACGGACTGGGTAAAGGGGATGGAACCTGGACCGGCGCCTTCTCTGCCAAGGGCGCTCGCACTTGATTGCGACATAGGTGTCATCGGAAAGCTGATCATCGGGTCCGAGGGCGACGGCTCCTGCCGATTGACCATGGACCTCAATAACGAAATAGGCCTTGACCAGGGGATCGAGATGGTGCGCCAGCTGCGCAATCTGATGGCGCTGTTCATGCACCGGTCGACCCACGAGGTGAGGGTCTGGGGCGCCGTTGGAAGAGGTGCGGACGATGACGGTTCGAAAATGAAGGTGGAGGTCTTCTATCCATCCTTCGCCAACGATCGGGAGGCGAACCCGCTGGAACTTGAGGACATGCTCCTGCCATTGAGCAGCATCGGGGCGGACATGGGGAACATGGTATCCAAATGGTTCGCCATCAACGAGAACATGACGCAGGTCCTGGACCTCTATTTCGCCGCCTCGCAGAGCGCCGAGCTGTTCCAGGCGACCCGTTTCCTGATGTACATGCAGGCCATCGAAGCCTACCACCGTCACCGCTACCGCAATTTCGAAGTGGAACCGGAGGAGCACCGGAGACGCGTGGCGGTCATTCTGGAAAGCATACCTGAGCAGTACCGGGAGTGGATGAGGGACGGGTTGGAGTACAGCAATGAGCCTTCCCACGGTCAGCGGCTGAAAGAGATCTATGATGATCTTCGTGAAACCATGGACGAGTTCGTGGACGATAGGAAGAAGTTCGTTTTCCAGCTCACCCGGACCAGGAACCATCTGACACATTTGGAGGGCAACGGTGATGACATGGTCCTGAAAGGAAGCGATCTGGTGTTGGCGACGATGCGGCTACGATTGATGCTGGAGCTGTGCCTGCTCAAGGAGCTTGGCATCGAGCGGGACCGGATGCGGAACGCGGTGATGAGGAACACCATGTTCTCCCAGATAAGGATCTGATCGTTCGCTCAAGCCGATAAGGTCTTCCCATCTGGTCGGATCGCAGGAAGTTCAGAGCTCAGCCCAACTTGAATTTTTAAACCGATAGTATGTCCCTGATCTTGGAAACGCTCTCCTCCGACCTTCCCGATGGAACGGTCAGCTCGCCCACTGCCCACCCGCCTTCGAGAAAGATCATCGTGATGCCCATTCCACCAAGCCGTTCCACCGTGTCCGCTGTTCGTCGTAACCTCGAGTGTTCGATGCTCGATGAAGGACGCATCAACAGCACCATCACCTCGATCGATACCTTTCCGTCCGGACGATCGACCTTTCCCAGCCTCACCCGCTCGCTCTCGAGGATGAGCTCGAACGGTTCATCGATCACTGCCATCGGCACCATCCCTTTGGGGGGCCATGCCCCTCATGAAGAACTTCGCCACGGGCATGAGCAACGACGCCTTGATCCTCATTCCCATCCCGACGTCCACATCATAATAGTAGCGGTCCAGGTCCCTATAGAACTCGTGATCGGCGGGCAGCCATTCCTTCGCTTCGACCGATGCGCCCTTTAAGAAGAGGAAACGCATGTAATTGTTGAAACTGGGTCTCATGTCCTTGACCTGCAGGGCCTTATAGAATTTGTCGACCGCCTTTTCGAGGTCCGCCCGGCGCTTCACTATCGATCTTTCCTGCATCGGCCAGGGGAGCTGCGTGTATTCCAGCTCGCTGACGACCTCAGGACCTCCGATCGCTATCCGGAGCGCGTCCAATGTCTTCGCCAGCCCCGACCCTCCGTTCGCCACTATCATGACCTTCTTCCCGAAGAAGCGGGGACGATGATTGGTGTAGGCGATACGGTCCATGAAGTTCTTCATCAGACCGCTGACGTTCTGCACGTAGCCGGGGGATACCAGTATCACTCCGTCCGCGGCCTCGATCATTTCCTCGACGGCGACGATCTCCTTTCTCATCGGACACAGTTCCTCGCCCCTGCTAATGCACTGGAAGCAGCCTCTGCACTGCCCCAGGTTCGCATCCTTCAGCCTCAGGACCTCAAGTTGGACCGGCCCATGCGTTGCCAGCCTGCTCTCGATCGCCTTTACTGCCCTGGACCCGGTCCCCTCCTTCCGGGGGCTGCCCATTATCACCAGTACTTTCACAGTGCCACCTTCTCTGGGACCGATCCTGTCATCGGCCTGTACTTTAGCGCCAATGCGATCGCTGCGATGTCTATGGCCGCGCCTGCGACGAACCAATCGGACCAGAACGCCATCATGAAGAACAAAGATAGCACGCTGGACACCAGGACCGCATCTCTCCATACGACCGTTCTCATCTTGCATATGAGCCCGAACGAACCGGTGATCAGCCCCAAAGCCGCCACCAGCACCAATGCGGTACCAAAGAGATCGATGCTCGCAGCATCCATTCCAAGACCATCGAGTAGCCACGAGGTCCCGTTCTGAGTGAGGAAATTGCCCGGCCCCCCGTTCTCACGAGGGGACAGGAGCAGTATGATGTGCATGACGCCATGGACCATCAGGAACGGCCCGGCCAACGATGCGACGCCCCGTATGCCCTTCCGACCGCTTATTTCTGATATCTTTTCCTTGACCAAACGTATCACCCTGACGACAGGCGTTCTTCGCCTGCCTATCCTACCCATCCTAGAAGGGGGTGATATCCCTGTGTTCACACCGCGGTTGATGTTCCATCGCGACCTAATTACAATAATATCATGTTCCTCAACCATGATGTTGAAAAATGATGGTCCGGAGGTGTCGATAACAATCGTCTGGCCTACTGACCTTTGGGATGGGTGACGTCCATCGCCATGATATCCTTCCAATTGGAGTGGTACCAACCGGTGAATATGATGTCCGGCACCGCCTTGAGCACATCGCTGTCCTTCAAAATATCGTTCGTGAGCATCTCCAGGTCCTTCAGCGTCTTGGTCCAGGAGACGCAGGTGAACATCCCCGGAACATTGCTGAACGTCCGATAGTAATCGACCGTGGCCCCCAGCGAGTTCCTCATGGCCGCGATCTTAGCTCCCCGGTCCGATCCCTCGACCAGTTCTATGCTGATGATCGACACTATATCCCCGGAGAAACCAGGGTGGAGCGCGACCGCGTATTCGATGGCCCCGATCCTGTTCAAACGGTCCAAGCGCCTGTTCACCGTGGCCGCCGTGACCCCCAGTTCCTTCGCCACTTCGGCCGATGCCTTCCTTCCGTCCTTGACCAGGGAGGAGATCACGCGTCTGTCCAAGGGGGTCAGCGGCTCATCGTGTATGGTGGCCGGTTCCTTTCCCGATCTTGGAACGGCCTCCAAGCCGATCCACGCGTCCTTTAGGAGCGCGGCGTTCCTTACGAACTCGAAAAGCCCGTCCAGCTCGCTGCTCCGACGCAGCGTGCAATAGACATGGACGATGCCCCCGCTGCCAAAAAGCACACTGGAGACGAGATCGCTCCCTTCCAGGGCCTTGATCGTCTCCTCGCGGGTACGGCGATGGGACCGCCCGCAGATGGTCACCGGCACCGCCTCCAGATAGGAGGAGGAGATGGTCGCTGAGAATCCCAATATTATCTTCTCCTCGATCATCTGCTGAACGCGACGATGTACCGCCTGCACAGAGACCTCGAGCTCGTCCGCCAGGTCCCTATAGGTGGCCCTTGGATCGTGTACCAAGAGATTGATGAGACGGAGGTCGCTCCTGTCCATTTCTTAGGAATCGTCGCCCTACGATTTACATTGTTCCATACCGTTCAATGCAATGGCCCCTAGCACGATCGAAGGTCCGATAGAAAGAATAATGTCCTCCAAGCTAGAATATTATTACCGTAGGGGGAATTGATGTGATGGATGACGAAGAAGGGCGTGAGAGCATGAAGGACATGAGGAACGACATGTGGTTCAAGGAGAACTACATCGACCTGATGCAGAAGTACCCGCGGAAATGGATCGCGGTCCTGGACCAGAAGGTCATCGCCGATGGTCTGTCAAAAACGGATGTCGAGGTGGAAGCCGACGAGATCGCCGGTGACCAGGAATATTCGCTGTACTTCATCCTTCCAACCTCCACCGTCACCGATGCTGGCTACTCGCATCGATAAGGGGCGTGACGACCCCCATTTTTTCAGGCGCGAGAGATCGCGGTGGAAGGAGACCTCGGTCGAATGCGAGAATGGTCCTAATGTGACATTTTCTCTATTGTTCGATCGAAAGGTCGGTGATATCTAAATAAGGTCAGAGAAAAGTACCTAGACGAATTTGGGGAACTCTGATCGCCCCATGCCATATCCCCAGGTCGATCGATCCTATGTCCGACATAATTACGGTTAAAAATTTGGTCAAGCTCTACGATCCCGATATCCGCGCCGTCGACGATATCTCCTTCACGGTCACAAAGGGCGAGATATTCGGTTTTCTCGGCCCCAACGGAGCCGGTAAGAGCACCGCCATCAAGGTTCTTACCACCCTTCTAAAGAAAACCTCCGGCGAGGTCGATATCAATGGTTTCGACATCGAGAAGGACGCTCGTGAGATCCGTAGGATCATCGGCTACGCCTCACAGGAGATCGGCGTCGATGCCGACCTTTCCGGTCGAGAGAATCTGATCCTCCAGTGCCGATATTTCCACATTCCCAAGGATAAGGCGGTGCAAAAGGCGAGCGACCTGCTCAAGACCGTGGGCCTCGCCGACGTCGGCGATCGGATCGCCGGCACGTACTCCGGGGGAATGAAGCGCCGTCTTGACCTGGCGACCGCCCTGGTCTCCGACCCGGAGATCCTTTTTCTTGACGAGCCGACCACCGGGCTGGACCCCCAGAGCCGACGTGCCATCTGGGACCACATCCGGGACCTGAACCGTAAGGGCACCACCATCTTCCTTACCACCCAGTACATGGATGAGGCGGACCAGCTGGCTCACCGCCTCTGCATCATAGACAACGGCAAGATCGTGGCCGAGGGAGAGCCGAGCGAACTGAAGGGTCAGATCGGCGCGGACATGATACGCCTGGTCATCAAGGGAGGGGAGGACCCGAACCTGGTCCGCAAGGCGGTGGACATGGTATCTCAGCTACCTGGTGTCAAAGAGGCGCAGGACTGTACCAATGAAGGCATCAATTGTACCGATGGCATCGTGATCTACAGCACCAACGGCAGCAATCTCGTGCCGCTGATCGTCCGCTCACTCGATAGCGCACAGATCGAGATCGATAACCTGGTATTGGCCAAACCGTCGCTGGACGACGTGTTCATCAAGTTCACCGGAAAACATCTGCGGACCGATCTTCAGAAGCTGCCGCCCAAGATCGGCTTTCGTTCCCGGAGGCGCTGATCATGGAGCTGAAATTGGACTTTCTCACGGAGATCTCCGCCATCTTCAGTCGCTGGATGCGCAAGCTGGTACGACGCCCGACCAACCTCACCTTCTCCATGATCCAACCGCTGATATGGTTCCTTCTGTTCACGCAGGCGTTCCAAGCGGTCGCTGACATCCCCGGTTTCGAACGTCTCACCGGTACCGGTTCCTATCTCACCTTCTTCAGCGCCGCGGTGATCGTTCAGACCGTGCTGACATCCGCTTTGCAGAGCGGACTAGGTATGGTCGATGACGTCGAATCTGGCTATCTTGACAAGATGAGGACCACGCCCGTCCGGCGCTCCTCCATACTGATGGGCAAGGTGTTCAGCGACGGCTTCCGCATCGTCATGCAGGTCTCGATCATCATCGTCCTCGGTTACATCCTGGGGGTCCAGGTGGCCGCCGGTCTCCCCGGCATCGCGATGATACTGCTGATGGTCATGTTCTTCGGCATAGCCTGGTCCGGCATCTCGACGTTCGTAGCATTGACCACCAGGAACTCCGAGTCGACGCTGGTCATCTCCATCATGTTCGTGTTCCCGATGCTTTTCCTCTCCACCGCGGTGATGCCCATGGAGTTCCTGGCACCGTGGGTGCAGACGTTCTCAGGATACAATCCGGTCTCGTACGTGGCCGATGCCGTACGAGGGATGATCATCCATGGCTTTGACTGGGGTCTGATAGGACAGGCGTTCCTGGCCATAGCCATCGTCGGAACGATCACGCTGAGCGCGACCACCATGATGTTCCGTAGGGCCCTGTCCAAGTGACCCTCGGATCAGCTGGTTCCCTGGACGGTACTCATGCCGTGCCCGGAGAGGTCACTGAAGTGATCGCCTAGCGTGACCGATGATCTGGAACCATGCTTGATATGGAATAGGAGATCGGGGACCAATTGACCGAGGATGCCTGAAGAGCGGTTCGATGAAGGGCGAGCTGGGCGGTCCCGACATCCCCCCAATGGTAACGGGACCTTTTCCTGGCTGAAATTCTGCGGGAACCTGCATTGGGTGATCTTCGATGTGGGACCACTGCCCTGAATGAACGATTCTTTTTTAAGCTGACAAACGCAATAAAATTACGAGGGAAATAGTGAATGATCAAACCCATACCGCTTAAGGATTACCGGGCCTTGTACGACCCTAAAAAGGTGGATTGCACTTCTACGGAGACGCTGAGACCAACGGATGAGATCATCGGGCAGGAAAGGGCCCAGAAGGCCCTCCATTTCGGTCTTGAGATTCTGGAGAAGGGGTTCAACATATATGTGTCCGGATCGCCCGGCACTGGCAGGAAGACCGCGGTCAATAACTTCCTTTACGAATTGGCCAGCACCAAACCTAAGGCGGCCGATTGGATCTATGTCAACAACTTTGCCAATCCCTACGAGCCGCTGGCCATGCGCCTCCCCCCGGGAACGGGCATCCAACTGAAGGCCGATATGGCCGCCTTCATCGAAGAGGCCAGAAAGACGCTGCCCAAGACGTTCGAGAGCGAGGAGTACGATGCCAAACGCCAGCAGGCCCTTGGAAAGCTCACCAAGGAGCGGGTGGATCTGATCGATCAGGCCAATGAGGTCGCGGAAAAGCTTGGCTTCACTATCCAATTGGGAGCTGCGGGCCTGATCATCATTCCTGTCCTCGACGGTAAGCCGCTCAGTCCAGAGGAATTCGAGGCCCTCCCCAAGGAGAAAAAGGAGAGGATCCTCGAGAGCAGGCATACACTGGATGAACAGCTTCGGGTCATATTCCGCAAGGTCCGGGAGATCGATCTTAAAGGTTTGGAGGTCGTCGCCGAGCTCAACATCGAGATCGCGATGGAGGCCATCGGCCATCTCCTAACCGATCTGAAGGAGAGATACAGCTCGATCCGGGAGGTGTTCTCGCACATCGAGAACGTCCAGAAGGACATACTGAGGAACCTTGGGACGTTCCTTAAAGGGAACCATCCCCAACCGGAGCAGGGCCCAGCCCAGTTCCAGCAATGGTTGGCGAAGGACCTGGCCTTCCGGAAGTACGAGATCAACGTCGTGGTGGACAACGGCAGCGCCTTGGGCGCCCCGGTGATCTTCGAGGAGACCCCCAGCTACCCGAACCTCATCGGAAAATCGGAAAAGGAGATGCAGTTCGGTGTGGTCACCACCGATTTCAGTATGATCCGCCCCGGTTCACTGCACAAGGCGAACGGTGGCTACTTGGTCATACCGGTAATGGACCTCTTTCGATATCCCTTTGCCTGGGACGGCCTCAAGCACGCCCTGAGGAATGAGAACGTGGAGGTAGAGGAACCGGGGGAGCACGCGGGTTTCATCTCCACCAGAGGCCTCAAACCTCAACCGATCCCTCTGAACGTGAAGGTCGTGCTCATCGGTACGCCGGAGGTCTATCAGATACTCCATCAGGGAGATCCCGACTTTCAGGACCTCTTCAAGGTAAGAGCGGACTTCGACGTGGTGATGGACCGGGACGAGGGTTCCGCGATGAAGTACGCCCTCTTCATATGCACCATATGCAACAAGTTCAAACTGAAACATCTGGACAACACCGCCATTGCCAAGGTGGTGGAGTTCGGGTCAAGGCTTGCCCAGGACCAGCGGAAGCTTTCCACCAGGTTCTCCAACGTGGCCGACCTGATCAAGGAGGCGAACTTCTACGCCATGCGGGAGGGATCGAAGCTCATCACCGTGGAACACATCAACAAGGCCATCGAGGAGAAGCTTTACCGCTCCAGCCTGATCCAGGAGAAGGTCCATGAGTTCATCGATCGCGGGATCTACCTCATAGATACCGAGGGAAGCAAGGTAGGACAGATAAACGGGCTGTCGGTCATGGCAATGGGCGACCTGGCGTTCGGAAGGCCCTCACGGGTGACCGCCAGCGTGGCCGTGGGCCGTGACGGGATCATCGATATCGAGCGACAGTCCCAGATGGGAGGACCGACGCACACCAAGGGCGTGCTTATCCTCGGAGGTTATCTGGCCCATAAATATGCCCAGGACAAGCCCCTTTCCCTGAGCGCCAAGCTCGTCTTCGAGCAGAGCTATGGAGGTGTGGACGGAGACAGTGCCTCCAGTACGGAACTTTACGCCATCCTTTCCGCCCTCTCCGGTCTGCCGATCAAGCAGAGCCTTGCTGTCACCGGCTCTGTCAACCAAAGGGGCGAGATTCAAGCCATCGGAGGCGTGAACGAGAAGCTCGAAGGCTTCTTCGAGGTGTGCAAGGCCAAGGGGTTGACCAAAGAAAATGGTGTGATGATACCAGGGAGCAACGTTCAGAACCTGATGCTGAAGGAAGAGATATTGGAAGCCGCCAAGAAGGGGAAGTTCACCATATACCCGGTGAAGACGATCGATGAGGGCATCGAGGTGCTCACCGGGGTGCCCGCAGGGAAAATACTGGCGGACGGATCGTACAAGAAGGGCACCATCAACTACCTGGTCAACAAAAGATTGCAGGAGATGGCTGAAATGGTCAGAGAGTACCAGATACCCTCACGATGATCGATCCTAATTTCATAAACGCATTCATGGGACGTATCTGGAGGGCGGCTAGTCCTCCTGATACTGTTCCTTGGCCAGCTCGACGGATGCCGTGTCCTTGTGGGCGCTGTCCTTCCTATGCTTCTTCCCACCTTCCACGGTGCCTTCCCAGCCGCGCATGAACCCCTCTTCCGCGGCGGTTATCTCGTCGTCCTCGAGCATCTCCTGCCTGGCGTCATCGTCGTAGATGTCCTCGAACACCTTTTCCTTCTCATAGACGAACCTCTCGGAATCGTCCTCCGACTTTTTGCGCTTCTCCGCGGTCACGTTCTCACCTCAGTGTATAATAGGGGAGCGAGGGGTAATTAAAGGAGCGAGCTGCCCCGGCCATTCATGAATATGCTATGACAGGGATGAAAATGAACGGAAAGGCGTTTTAGAGATCGTTCGTAGCGTGATCTGGCCGGGAACCCCCGGCCGATGCGCCTTACTTCTTGGCCTTGATGACCAGTACCGGGCACTTCGCTTCGCGCACCACCTTCTCGGCCACGCTTCCGATGAGCAGGTGCGGCAATCCTGTTCGCCCCTGGGTGCCCATGACGATCAGGTCGAACTTACCTGACATCTCGATTATGTCAAGCGCCGGGCTGCCCATTCTGACCTCCACCTTCATCTTGACCCCCGCCTTCTCGGCCATGGCGGACGCTTCTCCTACCGCGGCGTCGGCCACCTCCGCCTGGACGGAGCCGTGGGGCGCGGGGTTCATACCCTGCAGGGTCGAGGACACATCGCCGACATCGATGACGCTCAATGTGGTGACCTCAGCGTTCGATAGCTTGGCGATCTCGAGCCCGTGCTCGATCGCCGACCTGCTGTTGCTACTTCCGTCGGTCGGTATTAGGATGGTTCTGTACAGATTCATTTGAAACACCTTTCACGAGTGCGTGTCCTGTTCTTTTCGGTAATATAGATTGAAAGAGGTTTTCTATCCTTCATCTTTCTGGACAGGTTCGATCGGTCCCACGGGAACGTCGGCCGTTGTCATTGGGACGGCCTCCGCGACGGGGACCTTGTGGTACTCCGCCGCGCTCTTCAGCGGCTCGCTCCTTATGAGAAGGCTGGCTATGATCCCGGTCAGCACGATGAACGCTCCGATCAGGAACATGTAGGTAATACTGTTGCTGAGCGACAACCTGATAGCGTCCAGGATCGGGACGGGGATGGTCGAGGCCAGAGGTGACAGTAACAGGCCTCCTATGCTGTTCACATCGGTGGTCGGCAGCATGGAGATGGCCCCCGCGGGCAGATTGGCGCTCAGTTCCTCCCCCATCCTGTTGTTGACGATGGCCCCGAGCACGGTGACCCCGATGGTCCCGCCGATGCTGCGGAACAGGGTCATGGACGATGTCACCACACCCATCTCCTTCTTGTTCATGATGTTCTGAGCGGCGACGATATAATTGGACATCACCGAACCCAGCCCCATCCCGATTATGATTAGGTAGATGATGGCGTCGGTCTGAGAGCTGCCCGCGTGCATGGTGGAAAGCATGAACAGACCGAAGGCCGAGAGCGGCGGGCCGATGATCAGCCATATCTTGTAACCGGTGCGCTTGAGCAGGAATCCGCTCGCCAGCATGGTGATCATGACCCCCATCATCAACGGGATGAGGGTCTCCCCACTGCTGGTGGCGCTCATGCCGATGACCGACTGCAGGAACAAAGGCAGGAAGGCGATGACCCCGAACAGCCCCATGGAGATTATCAGAAGCCCCATGCTGCCCATGGTGAAGATGGGCTCCTTGAACAGGTGCAATGGCAGGATGGGGTCCTCCGACCTTCGTTCGATCATCACGAAGGCTATCAACGATGCGATCGAGAGGACGGCCATGCCGATCACCTCAATGCCATCCCAGGCGTAGGTGCTTCCACCCCAGGTCATGATCAGCAGGGCGGGGGTCAGGGCCGACGCCAGGGTGATCATTCCCGGATAATCGATGCGCTTGGAGGTATCGCCCACCTGCTTGGGGAACTTCATGGAAGTTACCGCTATGGCCAGGAAGCCGACGGGCAGGTTGACATAGAACACCCACCGCCAGTCCAGGTTGTCCACGATGAAACCGCCCAGGAAGGGACCGATAACGCTGGACACCGCGAAGACCGCACCGAGCATGCCCTGTATCTTGCCCCTTTCAGTGGGAGCGTAGAGATCGGCCACGGTGGCCATGGACACGGGCATGAGCGCACCTCCGCCCAGGCCTTGAACGAAACGGCACATGATCAGCATCTCCATGGAATTGGACATGCCTGCGAGGATCGAACCGCCCAGGAAAAGCCCCATACCGACCAGGAAGACCGGTTTGCGCCCGTAACGGTCGCTCATCTTTCCGGCGACGGGGATGCTCAGCACCTCGGCCAACATGTAACCGGTGAACAGCCAGGCGAACAGGCTCATGCCGCCCAGGTCACCCACTATCTTCGGCAGACTGGTGCCGACCACGGTCTGGTCCAGGCTAGCTAATAACATCCCCAAGGCCAGACCGAGCATGATGAAGGACCGCGCACGATTCTTCTTGTACTCACCATCATCGGGCGCGCTAACGCTCCCATCATTATCCTTTGTTCTATTCTTACCAAACATACTGACACCGCTCGACCCTTTTTTTATAGATCCTTACCTGAAGGTGGGCTTCCCAATAGACCATCTAACGTCCCTGGTTCTGCGTCGAGCACACGTTCTGACAGTTCCTGCATTATGATAGCTATGTGAGCGTTCTGTTCGGGAGTTGAGACAGAGGGGATGCTTTTCTTTAGGCTGCTCAGCATAGCCACCAATGCCATGGCCGACTCCCTTGGGTGATCGGTATGGAACATCCCTTCCTCGACCCCTTGTTCTATGATACGCTGGACCGCCGGTACCATGATCCTGCTGGCCTTTTCCTCCATCAGGTGATGGAAGGCCTGATTTCGCTCCTTGTGGAACAGAGCGACGATCATTTTGGAACGGTCACTGATATCGACGTTCGAAGGGGTGAGCGCCCTGAAGCGTTCCTTGGCGGTGAGGCCCTTTTTCTCCATCGCCGAGGCGATGGACGAATCGATCTCATCCAGAAGGCGTTCGGCGATGACGTTGAGCAGGTCATCCTTGGTCTTGAAGTAATGATAGAACAGGCCTTTGGCCACGTCCATCTGTTCCACTATGTTGTCGATCGAGGTGTTCTCGAATCCTTTTTCGATGAACAGCTCCTCCGCGACCGTGATGAACTCGTTCCTTCTCACTGCTGGATTCTTGATCGTCCTAGGCATTTTAATACCGACTGTTGGTCGGTCAATATTGATCGTCTATTAGATGGTTTTTAAACAGATATATATTAAGTTGTTAAAATAATATAACGTCCCGCGTCCTTCGACCTTCATTACAATGGCGGGATCGTTAAATATTTGCGTACGTGAATTATTTTTTTATATTCTTTTGTCGCTCATTACTGAAAATTCTTGTGGACACAACAATATGATCATTTTTAAGCCATGGACCCTGCAAGACCAACCATCGGTATTTAAGGAACTAAAATGGTTGTCCGCATCGGATCTGGCCATACCCTATAATATAGCGGAATTTCGTGCCAGTTTTATGACATATATTATAGTCGGACACGATTCCTTTTCCCGACAGATCGGTCGTACCACGTTGAAATGGAGGTAATACGATTACATCACAGTTCGATGAGCTCCAGGAGCTTGTTCTTAGGGACGCTAGGAAAAAATTTTCCGAGACCGCCATCGACCACTTCATGAACCCGAGGAACCAGGGCGTCATGGACCATGCGGACGGTTTCGCCAAGGTCTGCGGTCCCTGCGGCGATACCATCAATATTTGGCTGAAGGTCAATGACGGCATCATCACGGATATTGCGTTCACCACCGATGGTTGCGGGACCAGCATCGCCTCGGGCAGTATGGTCACCTCATTGGCCAGGGGGAAGAGCCTTGACGAGGCCCGCAAGATCGATCAGCAGGACGTCCTAGCGGCATTGGGCGGACTGCCCACGGAGAGCGAGCACTGCGCCCTGTTGGCATCCAATGTGCTAAGGGAAGCTATCAAGAACTTCCTTGCATCGGGCAAGTGATCCTTCGAGCATCGACTCGCGGGCCTCATTTTACATAATTGCGAGGTCACGCTGTCCTGAACTTATTTGGAGGCACTTTCATGACGAACCTCGCTCCGTGACCCGGTTCGCCCGTTTCCCCGATGGTGATATCGGTGATGGCCAATATCTCGTGGGAAAGGAACAGACCCAGACCGTGGTCCTTTCCGAATCCGCATGTGAACAGACCTATTTTCATTTCCACCACGATGCCGGCACCGTCGTCCTCACGAACGATGGATCGAACGCCATCGACCGCTTCGACCGAGAAGTGGATGGAGGTGATGTCGTCCCCATATCGCACCGCGTTATCGATCGGGTATTGGAACACCTTGGTGATCAGGTGATCGGCGAACACCTCCGCACCCATTGGAGGATCGAGCCGTTGTCCCGTTCACGAGACAGATCGTGTATGCGAACGTTCCGCTCTCATCTGTCACGCCTATGCCTAGCCTCGGCATCGATCGTGTCTAGCAGCCTGCGGAGACGCCTCCCCTTTTCCTTCACCTCGTCCCGGGTCAGCGTACTCCCTTCGGGGCAAAGCTCGTCGATGACTATCTCCCCGTCATCGGTCAGGTTGATCGGATAGATGCTGCATCCTAACGGCCGGGAAGCGTACTCCTTGCATCGTTTCCTTTCCCGATCGAAGAAGTAACAGTGTCCTTCCACGTTCTTCAAACGGGGTATGCCGTCCTCGCCTATGGAGGAGAAATCGTCCTCGCGATATCCTCGCCGCACCAGCCGGGCGATGTCCGCCTTGCAGAGCTCCATCTGGGTGTCCTGACAGCACTTCTGGCAATGGGTGCAGCGCATCGGAGGCAAGCATTACCAAGGAACGATTTAACCTTGAGCCTTGATGCGCGATCTAAAGGCATCATTGTTCAGACAGTTTAATTACCTACCAGCGACCTTGAACGATCATAGTATACAAATTAGAGGAGGAACGAAGAATGGGAGTAAGATACGGAGTTTTCAATCATTCGAAGAAGGAGTACGTCCTTCCAGAGAACATACCGGTGGATGCGGCGGACCCGACGACCCATCCCTACGCCGCTTTCATCGTCAATCTGATGCTCTACAGCTGGAGATTTGACGATGTGGTGTTGATAGACGACTCCAGGGATTTTGATTGTCAGGTGATGTTCGGACACAAGTACCGGGACAGATCGGTGGAACTGTGGAACGAGTTCGTTCTGCTGTACGGGGGATTGTTCAAGGACCTCAAGAGCGTTTGATGTGAGCTTCGTTCCAGAGGACGCGACCTTTGACCGCGCGCATATCCAACCTTCCTGCATAATGATGGATAGACCATATGCCCCGTAGTCATAGCATCTTGACCATGTTCAGGCTCTTCATCTCATATCCCAGCGATCCATAGAGATGCCTTGCCGCTTCGTTGAAGGCGAACACGTGCAATGCCAGTGAGCTCAACTTCATGCGGCGGGCCTTGGATTCCAGGGCCTCCATCATCGCCCTTCCGTATCCTTTCCCGCGTTGCTCCTCATCGATGAACACGTCGAATATGAAGCCCCGGCGGTCCTCCCCCGGCTCGACCTTTATCCATATGTTCCCGACCTGAACGTCGCGCTCGGCGTCCATGGCCTTGAAGAAGTGGTGGCCTTCGGTCTTATGGCCTTCGGGCAATAAACGGTCATGGGCTTCCCGGGAACGCTTCAGCGATTCGTTCGAGGTCCAGTACCCAGCCCTGACGTTCTCCTCGGCGTACCTCTTGACCCCGGCCTCTCGAACGATCTCGAAATCCTTCCTGGTCATGGGGACCAGACGTATCTCGGTCACTCTCAGATCACCAGTTCATGTATGCACCGAAAAATTATTTTAAAGGATAGGTGGGGTGATCAGGGTTCAAAAAATGAGAAGGACCGACCCCCTATGAAATGACCAAACCGCATCGATTATGTGAAGTGAGCCGCGATACCGTTGATCTGTGTCGATTCCGATCGGGCGCTATGATCGTGAAAACGATGGTCCTACCGATGCCCACGATCTGAGGTCCCCGATCCCATGGAACGGCTCACTTCAGGGAGTTCAACGGCACGGAGTAGAAGGTCTTACCAGAATAGACCTTTGACCGCAGCTTTCCTTCGTCCACCAATTTGCTCAGGGAATCCCGCGCGCCCTCCTCACCGAGGGCCATTGACAGTATCTCCAGCGCCTGGTCCTCACGAAGGGGATGGTTCTTGGCGATCTCCAACAGTTCCTCCTCCCGTTCCTCCTCGTTCCTGATGAAAGGACCTTCCTCCGGACCGGTCATATCGATCACGTCCGGAAATATATCGAACACCTGTCTCAGCACCTCCGTGGTCGGGGGCAGGACCCAGCTTTCCGCAGGTGGTCTGATCGGCACGTTCACGTACACCCGGTCCGCGCCAACGGCCCTTATGGCCTTGCGCGTGGCCAATAGCGAGGATATCGAATCGTTCACTCCCTGGACCAGCATGAGCTCTGCCCATATCTCTCCAGGGAACTCGCCGCGCAGGAGCTTGAGCCCTTCCAGAACAGAGGCGAACGTCACAGATCGTGAGGGACGATGCAATCGACGGAAGGTTCGTTCCTCCCCAGCGGAAATGGTCGGCGATATTACGTCGAAAGGGGCGGCGGCCGCCCTTACCTCCGGAAGTTGGAAAAGACTGCCATTGGTTATCAGGGCCATCTTACCTTTCCAGAGATCACGCACCCCCCATGCCATGTCCTCCAAGTTCGCTGCCAGGGTCGGTTCGCCGTCGCCCATGAAGGTGATGTAGTCGATATCGTCCCCGAACTGCCCAACCGCCCTTTTAACATCGGCCAGCACCTCGTCGGTGGGGTAGTGCTCCTTTCTTCCGGTCTGTAATTTATGAGTTCGCCCGAGCTGGCAGTACACGCAGGAGTAGTTGCAGGTCTTACGCGGCAGGGGATTGACCCCCAGGGAGCTCCCGAACCTACGGGACGGTACCGGGCCGAACACGTACTTGGATATCATGTCTAGACTAACATTAGGTGGGACCGGGGTAAAATGATAATCCCGTAATTGAGGTGGATGATGAGAACATAATAAGAACGAAAGAGGTTTATTGGAAAGGGTTTGGGGCCTGATCAGCCCTGGAAGCAGCGGTACACCCAGTACTTCTTTCCGTCCACGGATATCTCCTCGGGCTTGGCCCTGGGGTCTCCGACGGAGTAGTACGGCGGGAAGTTCGGATTGGCCTTGGTGACACGCATTGCATCCTTCTCGTCCTTGAACTTCTTCTTGACCTCGTCGGCAACATTGTCTGGTACGCCAAAGGTCAGTTCTACTTTAACCATATGATTTCCTCCCTTGTAGCGGTTTTCACCGCTGAATGTTCCAACCCTTTACGGGGGTATAAGGATTTGTTTCATACCGGTGTAACCAGTTGTATCTCGATGATACTGGTTGAGCGCGTCTGTATCATGTTACCCTTTGAGTTAACGGCCTTAAAAGAGGTCGTATTTGATCTGAGATGACCATAGAACATATCCTGCCATCCCATTGAACTTTAAGGAGCGTTCCCAAGCACACGCAGCAGCGCCATGGGAATACCCAATATCATCTTCCATGGCCATCGCCCATCTGATGGAACCTACAACAAGATAAGAGGTTTATTGGAAAGGTTTTGGGGCCTGATCAGCCCTGGAAGCAGCGGTACACCCAGTACTTCTTTCCGTCGACCTTGATCTCCTCGGGCTTGGCCCTGGGGTCTCCGACGGAGTAGTACGGTGGGAAGTTCGGGTTGGCCTTGGTGACCCGCAATGCATCCTTCTCGTCCTTGAACTTCTTCTTTACTTCTTCGGCGACCTTGTCAGGCACGCCAAAGGTCAATTCTACTTTAACCATATGATTTCCTCCCTTGTAGCGATATAAACCACTACGATTGTTACCTACAGCAATACCCGCAGGCTTAAACGTTTGTTACATGTTTGTGTAACCAGTTACTAAATCATGGTACGAATATAATTAAATCGTAACGAAAATGAGGGTTCTATGGACCGGCGTAGGCGGTCTGCTGTATGAGATCGAGGTTGATGCTGCGGGCCGCGAGGCAATACACTATCTCCTTGCTTTCCCCATTATACGTCTTAACCAGGAAGTTGCACTTGAAGAGCACCTCTAGTTCACGGTAGATGGTAGCTCTCTCCTTGCGCTCGGCGAACCGTTCGTTATACGACTTGTAGACGTGCACCGCAGAGGCCTCTCCATCGGCCAGGATCTTCAGTATCCTCAGGCGGGTGATTGACGACAGTGCCTTGGCTACTTCCTCGATCTCCATTCTGTCGAGCATGGCTTTCCCAGTTATTAAGGATTGATTGTCACGCCTGCCTATGACCAGGGACCGGGACCGTTCTGGCAAACGGTTACATAATTTGCATGGCATCCCTGCCAGGGAGGTCGTGCCTTGGGTAGAAAGACGATGATCTATGTCCGTCTGATCAAGCGAGGGTTCCGTTTTCGATTCGGGTTGGCCAAGCTTACCCGGTTGCCTCTTCTCGGCCGGATGATGGACCACGCCTTTTTCGATGGCGATGATATTTTCATACTTCCAAAGGAGAGACCGACAAGGACGACCGAAATAATCGTGGACCTTCCAGCTCCGGAAAGGGAGGACACGGTATTGCCCTCAGCGGTGGTGCGCCACTTCGTGGAGAGGTCCCGCTATCACTTCCTCATGAACGATTGCATCTGCCGCACCTCGGCACAATGCCATGACTACCCGAGGGACCTGGGCTGCCTGTTCTTGGGAAAGGCCACGCTAAAGATCGATCCCCGTCTAGGGCGCATGGTCAGCAAAGAAGAGGCATTGACCCATCTGGACAGGTGTGAGAAGGCTGGTCTGGTGCACCTCATCGGCCGCAACAAGATCGATAGCGTATGGACGTCCGCCACCCCCAAGGAGGACCTGATGACCATTTGCAACTGCTGCCCCTGTTGCTGCCTTTGGAAGATGCTCCCCGATCTGGACCCGGACATATCACAGAAGATCAAACGTCTACCCGGACTTCGCGTCTTGATCGACGACAACTGCCTAGGATGCGGGAAATGCGTGGAGGTCTGCTACGTACGGGCCATCACCATACATGACGGAAAGGGCGTGATCGATGAGGAGAGCTGCAAGGGTTGCGGTCGATGCGCCACCGTCTGCCCGGAGGGGGCCGTCCATCTCGAACTGATGGACGAGACGTTCCTTGAAAAGGTCATCCAGGAGCTAGATACTTTGGTCGATGTTACCAAGGATTGAACATCTCATGGATGCTAGTGTAATTATATATTATAATTAATATTATTATATTCTTCCTAACGTAATATTTAGCATGTGCCAGTTAATAAAAGATATCTTAACGATAATAAATATTTTTAACAATTTATTTATACAAAATAGCTTAATTGTTTTATAGTAAACTTTTTAATAAAAAAGAGGTGGAAAGATGAGAGAAGAGATAATGGGATTCCTGATGGTCCTCGCGGGTACGATCATGCTGATAATTTTGGGCATCATCTACTTCGCGGTCACCCTCCTGATCATCAAGGTGGCCGTGGAGTTCATTTTCGAACCTGGGGCCCTGGACGCCAATTGGGGTGCCTTGGCCGCGGCATTGCTGACCATGGCCTCCATGCTTGGTGGTTCGATGACCAAAGGGTCAAAGATCTTCATGAAGCAGTGAACAAACCTCTTTTTCATTTTTTTTATACTTCCTTTAATTATCCCTTAAAAGGATATCTTTTTCATGGGCCCATCGGAGGACGTGGATGCGAACCAAGCCACCATATTCGAGTTCCTGTTCATCACGGCGATCGTTGTTGCGGCCCTGTTCTTCGAACCATTGAATATAATGGACATTACGGATGAAGCAGGGATCGACATCCATGGCGAGGTTCACGCTATGAAAGAGGTCGCCGAACATAGTGCCTCCTTCCCGCACCTGGAGAGCGAAGGGGGAGCGATCGATATTCTAGAGGAATGGAGCGGATGAGCATGGTGAGCAGTGTTCCCTACGAGGTGGTCCGACATCTTGGCGAAGCTGAGGTGAGAAGGTATGACGATATGGTGCTGGTGACGGTATACGACATGGAAGAGGATGAGGCCTTCCAGTTGCTGTTCCGGTTCATAAGCGGAGATAACGACGCCGGAACGAAGATCGCCATGACCACCCCGGTGGTCTCCCGGACAGGAGTGCCACCGGACCCAAGTTCCGAGGGACATCTGTCATTCATTCTACCAGCGGGCACAAGCCTGGAGAAGGCCCCCCGCCCACGGGACCCGCGGGTGGTGCTGGAATTGAAGAAAGGAGGTCTTTTTGCGGTCATGCGTTTCCGGGGACGAGCGGGCGGGGACGACGTCCAGAGGATGACCCAAGACCTCATGGGTCAACTGAAGGAGGCGAACTTCGATACGCACCATCGGCCTTTCCTGTTGCGTTATAACTCCCCCTTCACCCCGGGTTTCATGCGGCACAACGAGGTTGCGGTCAGAGTGGTGCCCAGGTCGGTGGAGCTGGGAGAGTGAGCGTCGGTCCCCGGCCCTTCGGTCCCGGTCCGCCCATACCAGAGCGTACAAGGCAAGTTTGAGATCTCCCGACCTCAGCGAACCGCTCATGCTATGCTTGTCGTCAATCAGAGCGATGTTCACCCCTTGGTTCCCGTGGACGTTGTAGGCGCGATCTGACGATGTCCCCTTGATACCCCATCCGCCGTAATCGACGATGGGGCGGTATTGAAACGCGCGGTAGGAAAGAACGTCCTGGGGCGTCACGACCCTGGGCCTGAGAAGGACCGCCCACCAGGCGCGCAGGCGCTGCATCTCATGGAAATGAACCTTGGGGGGCTCCACGCCCCTTCGCAAATGATAATGGCATGAAAAATTTTCACGGTAACAATTCAAATAAACTTGGCGGACCATACCACATAGGAGTTCCCATGAAACGCAAGGTGGAGAAGAGCGAGGAGGAGTGGAAGCGGGAGCTGAGCGAGGAGGAGTACCGGGTGCTCAGGGAAAAAGGGACCGAGGCCCCTTTCACCGGGAAATATCATCGCAGCAAGGACCAGGGCTCTTACGTATGCGCCGGATGCGGCAAGGTCCTCTTCTCCTCTGAGGACAAGTTCGACTCCGGATGCGGCTGGCCGAGCTTCACCAAGCCAACGGAGGAGGTGGAGGAGCAACGTGACCTAGGTCACGGCATGGTCCGAACCGAGGTTCTGTGTCCCGATTGCGGCGGACACCTCGGGCACGTGTTCAACGATGGCCCGGCGCCGACGGGGCAGCGCTATTGTATTAATTCCGTCTCTATCAAATTAAAGGCCAAGGAGTGAGCGAATGGAAATAAAAGGTCTTCGATTGATGCATAGACAGATCTCAAAGAAGGTGGGCATGCCCCCTGGATCGCTCGTCTATATAGGTGATGGAACGCCCGCAGCCACCAAGATATCGGTGCTGGACTACACGGAGACCGAGGTACTGGAAAAGACCGATATCACCCTTGAGGAGTGCCTGCCGCTGCGGGACAGCTCCAGTACCACGTGGCTTAACTTCTCAGGCCTGTCCGATGTGGAGACCATTCGAAAGTTGGGCGAAGCCTTCGGACTGCACCCCCTGGTCATGGAAGACGTTCTTCACACTGGACAGCGCCCAAAACTGGAGCTTTATGATGATTACATCTACATGGTGGTCAAGATGATCTACCGTGGAGAGAACGGCAAGGAGATCAACTACGAGCAGCTGTCGTTGGTGCTGGGCAAGAACTACGTCCTCTCGTTCCAGGAAAGGGAAGGTGACGTCTTCAACAGCATACGCGAACGTATTCGCAACAACAAGGGGCGTCTGCGCAAGTCCGGAGCCGACTACCTGGTGTACTCCCTCATCGACTCGGTGGTGGACAATTATTACCCCTCCCTGGAAACGGTGGGCGACCGGGTCGAGGACATCGAGGAGAGATTGACCGAAGATCCAGACCCGGTGCTGCTCGGTGACATATATCGCCTGAAGCGGGAGGTGATCTTCCTGCGCAAGTCCATCTGGCCCCTTAGAGAGGTGGTCGCCGCCCTCATGCGCCAGGACACCGATCTGGTGTCGCCCAGCACCAATACCTATCTGCGGGACGTCTACGACCATTCCATACAGGTCATGGATGTGGTGGACACCTACACCGACATGCTCTCCGGACTGCTGGACGTTTACATGTCCAGCGTCAGCAACCGCATGAACGAGATCATGAAGACCCTGACCATAATCGCCACCATATTCATCCCCTTGACCTTCATCGCCGGTCTGTACGGCATGAACTTCAGATATATGCCGGAACTGAACAACGAGCTGGCATATCCGATGGTCCTGATCGGCATGACCGGGGTGTCCGTGCTGCTGCTGCTTTACTTCCGCCGCAAAGGGTGGCTCTGAACGGGGTAAGATGGACGCCCTCCTGATACTGGCCATGGCCGGCATTCTGCTGTCCCTTTTCTTTGCCTTCACCAACGGTTACAACGACGCCGGGGCGGACGTGGCCACCATGGTCTCCTCGGGAGCGGCCTCGGTGAAGGGAGCGCTGCTCACCGCCTCCTTGGCCAATTTCATAGGGGCGTTGATAGGCGGCAGCGCCGTGGTACTGACATTGCAGGGAGTGCTGACCACTGGCATAGGCCAGGAGATATCTCTGGCCATATTCGCCGCGGTGGCCTCTGCCAACCTCTGGAACCTTTTCACCTGGTATTACGGCATACCTTCGTCATCCACTCACGCCCTGATCGGCGGGCTGATCGGCGTAGGCGTATCGTTCCAAGGTCTGTCGGGGGTCAACTGGGGGCTTAGCGCGTTGACACGGGGACAGCTGACCGGTGTCACCAAGGTGCTGGTGTTCCTCATGATCTCGGTCCTCATAGGGTTCCTGGGCGGGTTCGTCCTGATGAAGATCGCCAGCCTCCTGCTGCGCCGAGCCACCGTGGACATCAACGTTCTCCTGAAACGACTGCAGTGGTTCACCACCGGAGCGCAGACCCTGGCCCATGGGGCGAACGACGCCCAGAAACAGATGGCCCTGATCGCGTTGCTCCTGATGGCCATGGGCAGCTCTTCCGATCTGAACGTACCTTTGTGGGTGCGTTTCGCCTGCGCCCTGGCCATCGCCCTGGGCACTTTGGGTGGAGGATACCGCATCATGCGCACCGTCGGCCGTAGGATCTTCAGGATACGGCCGGTGCACGCCCTGGTCGCCCAGGCGAACTCCGCCTTGACGGTGATGTTCTCCACGCTGATGGGGGCGCCGGTCTCCTCCACCCAGGTGGTGACCTCTGGCGTCATGGGAGTGGGCACGGCGGAGAACCGCAAGATGGTGCACTGGCATGTCGGTAAGGACCTGGTGGTGTCCTGGTTCATGACCATCCCGGCCACTACGCTGCTGTCCGCGATATTGGTAATAGGATTGAGATATCTGACAGGTGTGTAAGATGAGCGAGAGAAAGAGGTTTTTGGACGGGCTTTTCCCGCCAAGGTACGATTTCCTTGACCTATTGGTCGCCCAGGCAGAGATGACCGTCCAGGGAGTGCAGACACTCATAGCGGCACTGAAGGGCGATAAGGACCATTACCTCCAGGAGCTGAAGGACCTGGACGACCGGACGGACCAGATGCGCCATGACATGGAACGTAAGCTGGGAGAGGCGTTCTCCACCCCCTTCGACCGTCAGGACATCTACAGCATGTCCCGGCAGCTGGAGGCGGTCATGAACTTCGCCCGGACCACCCTGGTGGAGATAGACGCCTTCGAGGTGGAGCCGGACCGCTGCATGATAGACATGGCGGAGCATCTGTTGATCGGGACGGAGGAGGTGGTGGAAGGGGTGAGGACCCTCGGCCAAGAATCGTCCAAGGAGGAAACGCGCATCCATAGGATGCGGGAGGAGGAGGACCTCATCGAGGAGATATACGTCCTGGGCATGCGGGAGGTCTTCACGCTCAAGGACCATATGATAGCGTTGAAGAAGAGGGAGATCTACCACCATCTCAAGGACGCGGGCCGGGCGCTGAGCGCCACGGTGGACATCCTTCATCGGGCCGCCTTCGGCCTGGGCTAGAGGTCCATGGTGCCCACGATGCGCAGCTTTCCTCCCTCCAGGTAGGTGATCACGGCTCTGGACCCAGCGCAGTATATCAGAGGCTTTTCCAGCGTCAGTACGACCTGGGGCCTCTTCGCGTCCCCGCTGACCGATGTGACCCTGCAGGGCAGGAACTGCATCCAATGTCCCAGGTGCATGACCATGCCCTCTTTGATGGGGGATTGCCAGTACTTGACCAGGTCCAGTCGGCCGCTCAGTTCGGAAATGACCTTCATGTCCGGGTCGTTGGTGAGCACGAAACCGCGGTCAAGGTCCTCCGCGTCGATGTTCTTGAGCGCTAGACCGACCCGGTCGCCCTTGTAGGCCACATCGAAATCGTCATCGTGCTTCTGGATCGACCGGACCAACGCCGTGCGCTCCGTAGGCAGCACCTTCAGGTTGTCGTGCCGGTTGATGACGCCTTTGGCCACGTAGCCGAGTATGACCGTCCCTACCCCCTTGACGTTGAAATGGTGGTCGATGGGAACGACGCCTTTCCCCTCCCCACTGTTCTGGACCTTGGCCGCTTCCTCCAACAGGAACTCGCGGAGAAGGATCGGATCGTCGGCCATGTAGGTGTAGTTGGTCAGTACCGTGTCCTTGAGCAGCGGCGCGATGCGGTCCGGTGTCAGGTAATTGCGCAGTATGAAGATACCGCGCTTGACGTTGGCGCAATCCAGCATGAGCAGCGTCTCGCCCAGGGCGGCGTTGATCTCATCCACCACGACCAGGGCTAGTTCGGCCAGATTGACGCAGAAATAGAGAGAGTTGATCCGTTCAGGATACTTGCTGGGCTCCAGTATGCTGACGGTGTCATGACCCTTCTTCAGGTCGTAGATGGTGATGTCGCTGACGGTTCCCTTCTTCCCCAGGTCCTTGGCGTAGCCCAGAGTGCCGACCGCCGCCACATTGAGGTTTCCCATGTGAGGAGGCAAGCTCTGGGGGAACATATTCCTTTCGTCTAGCCAAGCGTTATCTATCTCTCGGCACCATGTACTTGAGAAAGGATGTTCGAGCACATAGACCTGGACAAGCGCCTGGACCAGAAGGAGTATGACCGCATAGCCCCGGACCTCAAGGACCGTCTGGGCCAGCTGCAGCGGAAGGCCAGGGACGCGGGCATGCCCATCATGGTGGTCTTCGAGGGCTGGGACACCGTGGGCATGAGCGAGACGGTGAACAAGTTCATCCTTCCGTTGGACCCGCGCGGTTTCCTGGTCCACTCGATCTCCGTCCCCAACGCCGAGGAGCGTTCGAGACCTTTCATCTGGCGCTTCTTCATCCGCATCCCCGCCCGGGGGCGCATAGCGGTCTTCGACCGGTCCTGGTACTTCCGTTCGTTGGCCCGGGCGGTCGAAAGGAAGACGGAGGACGCCCGACGCTCGTGGCGGGAGATCAGCGAGTTCGAGGAGATGCTGTCCCAGGACGACTATCTCATCATGAAGTTCTTCCTGCACCTCAGCAAGAAGGAGCATAAGAAACGGCTGGAAAAGTACCGCGATAACGATCTGGACCGTTGCGCCATCAGCGACAGGGAGCTTGAGTTCTTCAGGAAGTACGACAAGATGCTCCCCTTGATCGAGGAGATGATCGAGAGGACCGACCGGGAGTACGCACCCTGGACCATCGTGGAGGCGGAGGATACCAAGTACGCCTCGGCCAAGATATTGTCGACGGCCGTCAGAATGATGGAGTACGGCCTGAGCAAGTTGGACGCCAAGAACCAGGTCAGCTTTGACAGCAACCCCCTGATCAAGAACGGGGTGATGTTCAACTCCAGCAGAGGAGGATTGAACCTGGGAAGGACGCTTGCCCAGGATGATTACCGGGAGCGGATCAAGAAGCTTCAGAACAAGGTCGGTGAGCTGCAGTGCGACCTCAATCGTTTGAAGATACCTACGATCATTCTTTTCGAGGGCTGGGACGCCGCCGGCAAGGGCGGCGCCATCCAGCGTCTCACCGGTGAACTGAACCCCCGGGGATATGAGGTCGTGCCGGTCGGCATACCCACAGAGGACGAGAAGGCCCGCCACTACCTGTGGCGCTTCTATCGGATCCTTCCCCCGGCCGGGCAAATGCGCATCCTGGACCGATCCTGGTACGGAAGAGTACTGGTGGAGAGGGTGGAAGGCTTCTGCAGCACTGAGGAATGGAAGCGCGCCTACCAGGAGATGAACGAGTTCGAGGAGATGCTGGTAGAGAACGGGACGGTGCTGGTCAAGATCTGGATGGAGATAGATAATGAGACCCAGCTGCAGCGCTTCAAGGAGAGAGAGGCCGATCCGCTGAAGCAGTGGAAGATCACCGAGGAGGATTGGCGCAACCGGGAGAAGTGGGACTTCTACGGAAGGGCGGTGGATGAGATGCTCTCCCGCACCAGCACCAAGCACGCTCCCTGGACCATCGTGGAGAGCAACGACAAATATTATTCCAGAGTGAAGACCCTGCAGACGATCGTTGACGCGATGGAGGCAAGGTCGCTGAAGGTTAAGAGACCAAATGATTAAAATATCCAGGACCATGCCCTAGCTATCATAGAGCAGTGATCCTTATGACCAATTTCACAGATTTCGGTCTCAAGGATGAGATAATGAAGGCCATCGAACGCATGGGATTCGTTGAAGCGACCCCTGTGCAGGTGGAGACCATTCCCATCATCATGACGGGGAGGGACGTCATCGCCCAGGCCCAGACGGGCACCGGCAAGACCGCCGCCTTCGGCATACCCATCCTAGAGACGCTCACCCAGGGAGTCAAACCGTTCTCCCTCGTCCTAGTGCCCACCAGGGAACTGGGGGCGCAGGTTTCCGAAGAACTGAAGAAGCTATCCTATTTCATGGACGACGTTAGAGTGCTGGCGGTCTACGGCGGAAAGTCCATAGACGACCAGATAGACGCACTACGCAAGGGCGTTGACATCGTCGTAGGAACGCCTGGACGCGTGATAGACCATCTGCGCCGCGGGACCCTGCAGCTGAACGAGATAGCTGTGCTGGTGCTTGACGAGGCGGACCGCATGCTGGACATGGGGTTCATCGAGGATATCGAATACATCGCCTCCAAGACCAAGACCCCGCGACAGACCATGCTTTTCTCGGCGACCATACCTCCAGGCCTACGCGACATCGCCTCCAAGCATATGACCGACCCGGAGACGGTCATGATAGGGGAGGAGCAGATCATCCTCCCCACCACCAAGCAGGTGTACTTCAACATCGAACGAAGGAACAAGATCTGGGCCTTGTGCCGGGTCCTGGACGCCTATAAGCCGAAGGCCATGGTCTTCGCCCAGACCAAGGTCATGGTGGATATTGTCGCCAAGCGTCTTTTCTCCTACGGCTACCGGGTCAGCTCCCTTCATGGAGACCTCACTCAGGCTCGCCGAGAGAAGGTTCTGCAGGAGTTCCGTGACAACAAGACGACGATCCTGGTGGCCACTGATGTGGCCGCTCGGGGCCTGGACATCGACGGCGTCACCCATGTCATAAATTACGACATCCCGGAGGACCCGGAGATCTACGTGCACCGCATCGGTCGTACTGGACGCGCCGGAAAGGAGGGCATCGCCATCACCTTCATCACTTCTCAGGAGATCCATCTGCTGAAGAAGATCAATGAGTTCGGCATCACTGAGATCTCCCGCGAAGAAGTGCCGGAGAGCGGCCGCAAGGACGTGGTGCATAAGGTCATGGACTTCGAGGACCAGGCCGACCTGTTCGGCATGGTGCTGTTCAAGGTGATCGCAAACGGCGGAGAACCGGTGGAGCAGTCGAAGCTGCTGGAGATGCTCATACGAAAATTGCGAGTGCCGGAGATAGCCGTCGGGCGCATCAAGGTGGGCGAGGACAACACCTCGTTCGAGATCCACAAGGACTCGGCCAAGAAGGTGCTCATGGAGCTCAAGAGCCTGAGGGTCGATAACAAGAAGCTCAAGGTGGAAGTGGTCAAGCGCGAGCTGCCGCTCATCGCCAAGCAGTGAGCGAAAAACCCAGGAAAAGTGGCCGATAAGGCCACTTTATTTCCTTACACCTTCGTCCGGGGTATTTTTTCTAGCAAGGACGGTCTGATCGTAGGGTCGTTCGGACAGCCGCTTGTTTTGTATTTGTTCTATAAAATTATTTGTATTTCGAATTCAAACGTGTACGCTTTTCATTTGTTAATTGATCGAAATAATTATTTGTTATTAACATTTAAATATGATGTAATTTGCTTATCAAAGCACGTCCAGCACCAGTAAAGAAGTGTTTGCAGAGGTGAATTTCATATGAAGAAAGAATTGTACATTCGCAGAGTAAGCTTGATTATCGTTTTCTTATTGATATCAACGACATTGTTGACGTTGACCGCAGTTACCGTGACCGCTGCCACGAGTGGTGATTTCACGTATGAGCTGATCAACGGCGATACCGAGGTCGAGATAATCGGTTACACTGGAGCTGGTGGAGCGGTGGAAATACCGAGTGATATAACCGGGTTGCCGGTCACCTCCATCAGATACCAAGCGTTCCTTGGTAAAACGTCCATCACCTCCATGACCGTTCCCGATAGCGTAGAGAACATAGGTTACGGAGCGTTCCGTTCCTGCATCAACCTGGCCTCGATCGATCTATCAAACAACATCACCGCGATCGCCAATGATACGTTCTATACCTGCGGTTCCCTGACATCCGTGATCATTCCGGACAATGTAACCATCATCCATGATTATGCGTTCGCCTATTGCCGAAAATTAACCTCGGTGACGGTTCCTGACAAGGTCACCAGCATCGGTAACTCTTCGTTCTTTTACTGCGACATGTTGGTATCGATCGACCTTCCCGATAGTCTCAGAACCATCGGGAGCCTCGCCTTCCACACCTGCAAGTCCTTGGTCTCAGTGACCATTCCAGAGAACGTCACGGTCATCAATTCATTCACGTTCTACTCCTGTATCTCCCTTACCTCGGTGACCATGCCTGAGAATCTTACCAGCATCGGTACATCGGCCTTCTCTACCTGCACATCCCTCACCTCGGTGACCATTCCAGGAAATGTTACCACCATCGGGAACCAGGTTTTCCGTCTTTGCGGTTCTCTCACCTCCTTGGCCATTCCGAGCAGCGTCACCAGCATCGGAGTTATGGTGTTCTATCAATGCTTCAATCTAACCTCTATCGATGTGGACCCCAGCAACCCCAACTATGCCAGCGTGGGAGGTGTGCTTTATAACAAGGCCCTAACCTATCTCGTCCAATATCCATTGGCCATAGCTGGACCGTTCACCGTTCCCAACAATGTCACCACCATAGGTTATCAGGCATTCTATTATTGCACCTCGCTCACCTCGGTGACCATTCCAAGCAGTGTCGATCTCATCATGAACTATGGGCTCTCCAACTGCACAGTAATGACCGAAATGATATTCCTGGGAGGGGCACCGACCTGTCAGAGCGACTGGATAATCGACCATAATTCCAGCCTGATGATCTATTACCTGAACGGGTCCTCCGGGTTCACCACTCCGATCTGGGAGGGTCTGAACACCACCTGCCTGTCCGCCCCTGGTTCGCCGCAGAACCTCCA
>Ga0307377_10001497_pt1 | contig 29393 bp, 22 predicted proteins | sample TR3MG_FD_202535 | JGI IMG/M metagenome (GOLD analysis project Ga0307377, IMG submission 202535) | Soil microbial communities from Risofladan, Vaasa, Finland - TR-3 | ecosystem: Environmental > Terrestrial > Soil > Coastal area > Acid sulfate soil | place: Finland: Risofladan, Vaasa | collected... | reverse complement strand
TGAGGGAGGGGTTGGGGGAGGGTGGCGGGTGCTCCCTTACTTTATCCTGGCTGGGCTGGGGTTGGGTTTCCTGATGTTGCCGGCCTCTGCACCTGTGTGGGAACACGTGCCGTGGATGGCGTACCTGCAGTTCCCATGGCGGCTATTGGGGGCAGCCAACCTGATGCTGGCGGTGTGTGCGGCGGGCAGCGTGGCTCTGCTTTCCACCTGGCGCTGGCGCAACCCTGTCCTGGCCGCCACGTTGGGCGCGATCCTGGTGCTGGCGCTGCCGGTGCTCTACCCGCCAGCGTGGCCACCCGAGTTCGGCGGTACTGGGCCACAGGACATTGTCGAGTGGGAGCAGTATAGCCTGGCCCTCGGCACGACCTCGACCGGCGACTTTCTTCCGGTAGGAGCAGCGCGAGGACCGATCCACCCTGAACCGACGCTGGTCGCATCGTACGCGGGTCCTGGACCGGTGGACAAGGTCAACCGCGCTACTCTACGGGATGGTACCAGCGTCCGGGTCGTCGAACATGGGCCACTGCACGACCGCTTCGCCATCTCCTCGCCCAGGGAGTTTGTGCTGCGCCTGTACACGTTCTACTTTCCTGGTTGGCGGGCAACCGTGGATGGCCAGGAGGTCGAGATCGAGGTAGCCCAGCCCGAAGGATTCATCACGCTGCGGGTGCCCGCAGGCCAGCACGAGGTGTTGGTGCGTTTCGAGGATACACCGCCCAGGACAGCGGGATGGATCATTTCAGTGGTCGGCCTGGCGGGGCTGGTTGTGGCGTTGGGTTTCATGCGTACTCCCCACGTCGCAGAACAAGAAACCAAGGTTTTCTGTAAGCGAAGGTACTTTGGCTTCGCCCGAAGCGACAGAGCCTGGTTTCTGTGGCTGGGAGGCATGCTCCTCCTGTTCGTGATCTTGAAGAGCGGAGTAATAGATTCTCACGACAGTTGGATGCGCTACACCTCGCCGCCGGGCCAGGCCTGGGTTGCTCAATATGAGCAGCGGGCTACGTTCGCTCCTATCGGAGGAGGGGTTGGGGAAGGGCATATCGAGTTGCTGGGGTACGATCTACCCCGCCAACGCGTGCGGTCCGGGGATACGTTCTCCGTGTTGCTCTATTGGCACGCCCTGAGGCCTGTGGATATGAATTACCAGTCTTTCGTACACCTGGCGCGTCCCCTGCACGTCCTGTGGGGGCAAGAGGACCATCTGAACCCAGGCGACCTGCCGACGACGCGCTGGCCACTCGACAAGTACGTGTGGGATGAGTACGAGATCCGCATTCTGCCCGGAACGCCGCCGGGGGAGTACGTGCTGAACGTGGGACTGTACTCAATGGCTGAGGGCTACCGTTTGCAGCGTTACGACGAGCGAGGACAGCCGGTGGGCGACAGCCTGCCGTTGGCATCGGTCCAGGTGGAACGGCCTCGCCGCCAGCCCCGGCCGGCCGAACTTGGCTTGACGCAGGAGATGACGGTGACCTTCCCCGAGGCGGGTATTACCCTGGTAGGATATGTGCAGCCTTACCAGAAGGTGAAACTGCCAGGCGTGTGGCCCATCACTCTCTTCTGGCGTGCCGACGGCGATCATCCTGCTGCGCGTGCGCGTGACCTGGTGCTGCTGGATCCCGCAGGGAACGAGGTGTGGCGATTCTCAGGAGTCCCGGCGGACTATCCATTCGAAGTGTGGCAGGCGGGTGAGGTCGTGCGCGACCCTATCCTGTTCGCCGCGGCAACCCCGGTCAGTTTGATGACCGGCAAGTACCGTTTTGGCGTAGTGGTACGTGGGGACACGCCCCTGTACCCTGAACCAAGAAACCAGGTTTTTGAGAAAAACCTGGTTTCTCAATTGGGTGTGTTTGTGCCTCTTGGCGAAGTGAAGTTCCGAGTGAAGGAGAACGAGTGAGGAGGGATGGCAATGAATGCAATGACGAAGGAAGCGCGGTTGAGGGCTGCAATTGGCGGCGAGGTGGTGGACCGCCCGCCGGTGGCGCTGTGGCGGCACTTTCCAGGCGATGACCTGCGAGCGGAGGACCTGGCGGCGGCGACAGTGGCCTTTCAGAGGCAGTACGACTTTGACTTCGTCAAAGTCACGCCGGCCAGCAGTTTCTGTGTGCAGGACTGGGGAGCCGCGGATCGCTGGATGGGCAACATGGAAGGGACCCGGGAGTACACGGCATATCCTGTTCAGGCTCTCGAGGACTGGCGCAGGCTGCGCGTGCTCGACCCTACCCAGGGGGCGTTGGGCGCGCAGTTGCATTGCCTGCGTCTCATTGGGAGCGGGCTGATGGGCGAGGCCCCGTTCATCCAGACGATATTCAGCCCCTTGGCCCAGGCCAAGAACCTGGTGGGCAGGGATCAGTTGCTGGTGCATTTGCGCCGTGACCCGGACATAGTTCGCGCCGGGCTGGAGACGATCACCGAGACAACGATCCGTTTCGTGAGGGCTGCCCGTGAGACGGGCATCGCTGGTGTGTTCTACGCGGTGCAGCACGCGCAGTATGGGCTGCTGAGCCAAGAAGAGTATCAGGTTTTCGGCCGTCCCTACGACCTGCGGGTATTGGAGGCGGCGCAGGGGCTATGGCTGAATGTGCTGCATTTGCACGGGACCGAGGTGATGTTCGACCTTCTGGCGGATTACCCGGTCCAGGTGATCAACTGGCACGATCGGGAGACGTGGCCGACGTTGGCCGAGGCCCAGCAACGATTCGGCGGGGCCGCGTGCGGAGGATTGGGGCAGTGGGAGGTGATGGTGCAGGGCACCCCGGATGAGGTGCGGAAGCAGGCCGCTGATGCGATCGCACAAACCGGAGGACGGCATTTCATCCTCGGCACGGGCTGCGTCACGCCAATCGTGGCTCCCGCCTCAAACATCCGTGCGGTACGTGAAGCGGTGGAGTGAGTCAGCGTTCGCCCGGTGCTGCGTGCTACCCTCTGCCCATCATTGAGGTGGAGCGGCCCCCAGTACTGGGGGCCGATGAAGCCTATGGGATTATGGAGGCGCTGTACAATGCAGCACTCTAGCGTCTGGGGTGCTGCTTGAGCGTGCGATTCAGGATGTCTTCCTGCTCGGACAGGTCAGGCCGGCGTTTCCCGTGGCGATGTCCGCGCTCCCGCTGTTGAGCCCGAGCCCGGTGGAGCGCGACTTCCATCGCTGTCTTGGCGGGTTCTTCGTCTTCGGGCTCGTCTTCCATTTCGTCGCCAATGCCCATCATGGTCAGGTCAATGCGTCGCTTGTCCCGGTCGAGTCTCAGTACGCGCACCTCGACCTGTTCGCCGACCTTCACCAGTTCAGATGGGTCGCGAACATAGCCACTGGACATCTCCCGCACGTGCAGCAGGCCAGCGCGCTCTGCGCCGATGTCAACGAAGGCACCATAGCGTTCGAGCCGTGTCACGGTACCGGTGTGAACCTGCCCTTCTGCCAACTCGTGCCAATCCACCTGGGGAGGCTCGACCATCGTCAGGCCGATGCGGCCTTTCTCTGGGTTCACCTTGGTGACCCACACGGTCACCACGTCTCCAGGGTGAACGATGTCAGAGACGCGGTTGACCCGCTGGGGGGCAAGTTGCGAGATATGGACTACGCCGTCGTATTCGAGGCCGAGGTCCACCACCGCACCGTACAACTGGGTTTCTTTGACGCGGCCCTGCAGGCACATCTTGGGCTGTAATTCGGCGACGGTCCTGGGTTGTGTTTGCGTGTATTCCTCCGTCACATGCATTCTCCTCTCCGAAAGTAACCTGCGCAATTATATGCCAGGATCAGGAAGTGTCAAGCGTGCTGGTGGATTGGCTGGATGTGGCTGGCTGGCCGATGCTTTCAAAGAGATGCGGGACGCAGTGCAGCGATCCTGATGGCGAGGTCTTGCAGGCGGCCACGTCTCTGGCAGTAGGCCACCACCTCGCGGGTCTTTTTGCCCTCGCCGCGCAGGTCGTCGAAGTCAATGTTCAGGTCAAAGCAGAGGTTCCTGATCTCCTCGAGATCGAATCGGTCGTCCAACGTGCGACGCAGGGCCACAGGATTGAGGGCGGCTGCCAGGGCTGTCCCGGCTGCATCCACGAAGGTGGGGATGTCAAACCGGTTCTTGGCGATATAGTCCACGACGTGGTACTGTTTAAAGGCATCCCGCACGACCCGGATGTCCCCTCGCCCGCTGACGACGATACACGGCGTACCTGGATAGAGCCGTGAAATGTGGGCCAGCAGCCGCTCTCCATCTAGCATGGGGGCCGTCTCATCCAATTGCAGGTCCAGGATTACCAGGCTGAACGAGCGCGCTTCCAGGGCCTGGCGGCCGTCCTGGTAGCCAGCGACGACGGTGACTTCATATCCTTCGTCTGCCAGGGGTTCTTTCAGAACTCCTTGCCACTCGACGTCGTCCTCTACGATCAAGATCGCCTGTCTATCGGTCATACGCGGCTCTCCTGCCAGGCTGGCCTCTACCCTTGCGGTGTAGCGAGGGCGCCTCTCACCAGGGCGATGAATTCGGCGACGTCGAACGTCGTCTTGTCGAGAAAAGCGATGGGCTGGAACTTTCTGACACTTTTCTCAGCAGCGGCCCAGGTCTTGGAGCCACTGACGACGACGGCCAGTGGCCTGGGCTCCATGGAGGCCACGTATTCGAGCACCCGCACGCCGTCCCGGTTGCCGGAGAGACCAGTCAGATTGACGTCAATCACTGCCAGGTCGAAGGCTTGTTGGCCCAGGGCGGCGACCGCTTCGCCATAGCTGCTGCTCGTCTTGACCTGGTACCCACTATCCTCCAGGGTTTCACGGAAGATGTGTTCGCGCCATCGTTCTTCGTCCTCGACTATCAGGATATGGTGTTGTCTGGCCATGGCTCCTCCTCTGCCCGATATACGCGGAGGCAAGTTCCCCTCCGAGCGCATCCTATTTCTTTACGCCTTGTGTTACCGGCAGCGTGACCGTGAACGTACAGCCTTTCCCCTGTTTGCTTTCCACGACCATGTCTCCACCCAAGCGGCGCAAGAATGTGCGGGACCACCATAGCCCATACCCCATACCGCCTCGTTTGGTCGTGGTGCCGATGTGAAAAACCTTGTCGCGGATCTGTGGTGGGATACCAGGGCCGGTATCCTTGACCGTCACGATGACCGAGCGGTTGCCTACACAGCGGCTGCGAACTTGCAGAGAGCCACCTTCATCTGCCATCGCATCCAGCGCGTTTGTCATCAGGTTGCGGAAGACTTCGTCCAGTTGGCGGGTCGCGGTAACCGGGGGCATGTTCTGGCCATGCTCGATTTCTACCGTGACGCCGACGGGGGCGGCCAGTTCGGCCCAGGCCGCGGCGATAGATTCGTTCACGTCTATGAGTTGTAAGGGGGCTGATTCGAAAGGTCGCCCGATTTGCCGTGCGACTTCTAGTGTGCGGTCAGCGCTCCCTCGAATCTCCTGGAGTTTTTCTTGCAGGTAGTCGTTGTCCAATGTGTTCCGCTCCAGCCTCATCTCGATCTGTTGAATGAGAGGCCGGATTGCGCCCACGGTGTTGTTGATCCGGTGGACCATGTTGCCAGCGATGTCGGCCATGGCGGCCATTCGTTCTGCGTCCGCCTGCTGTTCCTGGTAGACGCGTATCGTCTGCGAATAGCGTGTGTTCTGGATGGCAATTGCACTTTGGGAGGCAAAGATCTCTAACACGCGCTCGTCGTCCGGCGTAAAGTCGCTGCCATCCCGTTTGTCCGACACCTGTAGCACGCCGATGGACCGTCCGCCGACGCGTAGCATGGAGAATATGGTGGAGCGCAACCCCATGCGCTCCGCCAGGTCCTTCAGGCCCAGCGCTTCCACCATGGGAGCATTGGCCACGTTGTTCAGGATCAACGGCCCACCGCTGATCCAGGCCGCCCAGGCAAGGCTATCTTGGGAGAGGGGGATGCGATAATCGCGGATGATGTCAGCAGGCACGCCGCAGGCGGGTTCCTGACAGATCAACTCCTTCTGATCAGAGTCGAAGAGCAGGATCGCAGCGCTGGTCGCTTCCAGCAGTTCGGTCGCCTGCTCGGTCAGCCGTCTGTAGACATCTCGCAGGTCAGCGCCGATTGTCACCTTGCCGAGTTCCATCGCCATTTGCTGCAGACGAGACAAGGCGCTGAGACGCTTTTCCAGTGCCTCGCTACGTTCTGCGACCCAGTCCCGCGACTCCAGTGGATTCTGATAGAGGCGGGCGTGCTCAATGGCAATGGCGGCCTGGTTGGCCAGGGCCTGTAGCGAATCCAGATCGGCGTCTGAGAGCCGGTCTTTGAGGCTGCCAGCGAACAGGTTGCCCACCAGGCGGCCCCTGGCCAGCAGGGGGATGGTCGCCAGCGTGCGGATGCCAGCCGCTGTCTGGATGATCTCAGCCATCTCTGGCGCTATCCAGGGACGAAACAGGTTGAATAGGTCGTGGGTGACCTCGATCTTGCCAGCCAGGGCCGCGCGCACGGCCAGGTTCTCTGTCTGGTCCATGGTGACGTACGTCTCCAGGACGCGCAGCCCGACCCGTCTTTCAAAGGCCTCGACCAGAGCCGGATCCGCAGCAATGGCCCGCACTGGCAGGACGTGGTTCTGCTCGTCGTACTCGGCCAGCATGGCGGAATTGAACCCCAACACCGATACCACGCTGTTGACGATCTGGTTCAGCACTTCTTGCAGGTCCAGTGAGGAGAGCAGAGCGCCGGTGGTCTCCTGTAAGGCCCGGATCTCGTTGTAGGCGCGGGTGCTCTGGACCAGTTGCATCTCTGTCTGATCGTGGAGGCGGTTGGCCTCCTCGAGTAACTGCATGTTCTCGATCGAGATCGCAGCCGATGCGGCCAGTGAACGCAGCATCGCCAGGTCGTCCTCGGTAAAGCCAGGTTGTGGCTTGTTCAGGGCCTCCACCACGCCGATCACGCGCCCCTTGACTACCAGGGGTACGCAGAGGATCGCTTCGGTGACCAGGCTGGTGATTTCGTCAAAGGTGGGGCTGAAGCGCGGATCGGAGCGGGCGTGGCGGACCAGGAGGGGCTCACCGTGTTGGGCCACCCAGCCGGCGATGCCCTGGCCGGGTGCGAGTCGCACGCCGAACAACAGAGGAGCGCTCTCACTTGTGCCGGCGCGGAAGACCAGTTCGCCGCTCTGTTCGTCCACCCGAAAGAAGGAGACCATGTCCACTTCCAGGGCACTGCCTGCGGCCTGGAGGACCAGGAAGAGGAGTTCGTCCGCATCGGGGGTGGCGGCCAGGGCCTGTCCCACTTCGTACAGAGTGGCCAGTTGGTGTACCCGCCGTTCGAGTTCCTGGTTGGAGGTCAGCAACTCCTTGGTCAGGATGTCCCGTTCGCGGCGCAGCCGGTTTTCGGCCAGGGCGCGTTCGGCCACCTCTAACAGATCTTGCGGGTCAAATGGTTTGTTAATATAATCCTTGACTCCCATCCGCAACGCCTGGATGGCGAGTTGTTCCGAGCCCCAGGCGGTAACGATCACCACGGGGGCATTCATCTGGTGCTCGTGCAGTTTGTACAAGAGTTCCATGCCGCTCAGACGGGGCAAGAGGAGGTCCAAGATGATCAAATCGGGTCGCTCCCCCAGGGCCAGGTTGAGGCCTTTGACGCCATCCTCGGCGATGACGGTCTGGTATCCACTCTGCTGCATCAGGATGGCCATGAGCCTGGCGACGTCCCGGTCATCTTCGATGATTAGGATTTTCTCTCCAGCCATAGACTTGTCCTTCCGGTGTAAAGTGTGAGGAGCAATGTGTGGTGTGAGTTGTGTACAGTCTATTATATGCCAAATGCGCACAGCAGGCAAAAAGAATGTAGGACAAGGTGCATCTTGTCCTACATTCAGCGGGGAGGCAAGTGGGGTGGACAGGAGCACCTGCCCCACGATTTTATGCAGTTGCGCGTGCCACGGCGCGGCGCGCGGCGGCTTTCTCCCAGACGACCAATAGCGGTACGGCGACGAAGATGGAGGAGTAGGTCTCGCTGAGCATGCCGACGAGCATGGTGGCGATGAACGGCTTGATCGTCATACCGCCGAAGAGGATGATGGCGATCATGACAAACATGGCGTTGAGTTGTGTCGCCAACGAGCGATGGAGGGTCTCCAGGATGGAACGGTTGACGACTTTCTCGTAGGGCTCGGTCTTGTGCCTGGGGATATTCTCACGGATACGGTCGAAGACGACGATCACGTCCTGCACGGAGAAGCCGATCACGGTGAGAATGGCGGTGAGGAAAAGCGCGTCTACCTCCCAGCCAGCGATGAGGCCCATCAGCGCGTAGAAGCCGAAGGCGACGAGCAGGTTGTGGGCCATCCCCACGATCGTGCATACGCCGTAGCGAAAGGCATTGGGTACGCGCCGGAAGGAAAACCACATGAATGCCACGATGATGAGCGCGGCGACGAGAATCGCCAACCCCGCTGCGCGGGCCACCTCGCCGCCGACCGCCGGCTCCACCGCGTCGAACGTCAGGGCATCCCGGTCTATCTTGCCGAGGTTCGTTTCCACCGCGGTCAAGAGACTGCCGACCTCGCTGGCGGTGACCTGGCGCATGCGTACTTGCCAGGTATGCTGTTCCGGCGTTCCCAGGGGCTGCAGGATGGCGCCGCCGTAGTCGGAGAAGACGGTGCGGAGGTCGGCTTCCGTGACGGGCTGTTCGAACCTGAGGACGAAGATGGACCCGCCGGTGAAGTCAATGCCGAGCCGCATGGGCTGGCGGAACTGGATGGTCGAGATGACCATCGCGGCGATGCTGAGTGTGATCAGGACAGCGGAAAAGATAAAGTACCAGCGTCGTTTCTCGACGATGTTGAACATGACTATACCCCCAACAACCACTTGCGCCCGGCGAGCCATTCACCGGCCGAGGCAGCGACCTGGCGCAGGAAGATGCGCGTGACGAATACGGCTGTGATGACGTTGACGACCGTACCAATGGCCAGGGTGATGGCAAACCCCTTGACGATACTCGCCCCAAAGTTGGTGCCGAAGAAGAACAGGATGGCGCAGATGATCAACGTCGAAAGCTGCGAATCGCGGATGGAGGTCCAGGCACGGCTAAAGCCGATCTCGATCGCGGTCGTCAGGCCCCGTCCACGCCGCAGTTCCTCTTTCATGCGCTCAAAGATCAAGATATTGGCATCCACTGCCATCCCCGCTGAAAGGAGGAAGCCCGCGATACCGGGTAACGTGAGTGTGATCGGGGCCAGTTTGTAGAGGGCGAAGTTGAGCAGCACGTAGATGAAGAGCGCCAGGTCGGCCAGGCCGCCCGGTAGCCGGTAGTAGATCAACATGAAGAGAAACACGATGGCCAGTCCGATCACCCCGGCGCGGACCGATTTCTGTACGGACTCATGCCCCAGCGTGGCGCCGATGCGGTTGAAACTCTCGACGCGCAGTGGGATGGGGAGCGCGCCGTAGCGCAGTTGGATCGCCAGTTGGCGGGCAGTGTCGAACGTGAACTTGCCGGAGATTGAGGCCCGGCCGCCAGGGATGGGCTCTCTGACCGTTGGACAGGAAATGACGGTCTTATCCAGCACAATGCAGAGGTAGCCACCCACGTTGGCGGTCGTGTATTCCTCGAAGACCTTGGCGGCGTCGTCGTTCAACTCGAAGGGAATGATGTATTCGCCCAGCTCTGTGGTGTCGAGGCCCACGTTCTTTAGACCTGCACCGGTGATGATCGTTTCGTATACCACCGGACCGGCGGAGGCTGGAGCAGGTTGGGTGGGCGTGATGGGGCTTTCAGCAGTGGGGCTGAGTTCGGCCGTGGGTGTGAGTTCGGCAGTGGTGGGGAGTGTCAGTTCTGCCGCCGGGTTGAGCGAGGTGGTGGGCGACAGCCCCGCCGTGGGTACCATGACAGAGGGCCCGCCCAGACTCGTCGTGATGACGGTCCCAGGCATCAACGGGAAACCCCCGGCATCCACGAACTCCAGGAGCGCAGTACCCTTGATCGTTTCGACGGCTTGCTCGGGGTTCTCGATGCCGGGGAGTTCGACGATGATCCGGTGTTCACCCTGCGCCTGTACGACCGGCTCGGTCAGCCCCAGGCTGTTAACACGGTTCTCGACGATGCGGCGGGCGGTTTCCATGGAGGCAGCGTCGAGTTGCTGCCCGGCCGGGGCGTCGGCCGCCAGGAGGACCTGGAGGCCACCTTGTAAGTCGAGCCCCAGGCGCAGCGCAATGTCCCGCTGAATTGCCGGTTGCCAGAAGACCAGGTTCCTGACCCAGTCTGGATGTTGGATGTTCAGGTCCACATACAGGGCCACCAGCGCGATGACGATGATGACGACAATTTGCCAGGTCTCTGCTTTTCTCATACGGTTCCTTTCTGTCGGGCAATGTGACAAGTGGGGGGATTATAATCGCGGGAGGCGGTTGTGTCAATTCAGGGAGCAGTGGGTCTGCCATCCTGTCCCTCCTTCGGATTCGTTGACCTATCCAGCCCAACGCGCAAGGTTGACGTAGCCATCGGTGACTGGCCCATTGTCTGTTCCCGGCAGCACCATGTGTACCGCCATGCGCTCGATCTGGTAGCCCCACTGTAACAGTCGCTCCAGCGCCCAGGTGTGACTCGCGTTCACCGGCAGCGTCACCACTCGCTTGTCGTGGAGGCGAGTCAGTGCCTCGGTCGCGCTGAGCATGGCGCGGAGTGTATCGTCCTCCGTGTAGTCCGGGTGCAGGGCGAGGACTTGCACGCTTGCACGCTCGCTGCTCCAACCTTCAATCGTACTCACCAGTCCTACGACGCTCATGCCGATCGCGCCTGCGCCATCGGCCAGCACGAGCGTCTCGCCCAGACCATGCCGGGCATTGGAGATGACCTCTTTCGAGTAGTCTAACCTGGGCTGGATACGGCCGGTGGCCTCCCGCAGGTCGGCCAGCCACCGTTCGTGCGTCCTGGCGTCGGCCGATGACCAGTGCGACAGGCCCGTTTCTTCCATGGTACATGGTTCGAGCGTCTTGCTCAGCAGAAGGGTTGGGAAGCGGGCCTGGAACCCCCGGCGCAGGTAGAGGCCCAGGTTGTAGGGACTCTCGGGCATGGTCTCCAGCCCCATGACCCGGCCTGGGTCCTGGCGCAGATATTCCAGGCTGGCACTGATCAACTGCTGGCCGATCCCATGCCCCTGGTATTCGGGCAGCACGGCGAAGGTGCCGAACCAGCCCACACCGCCCCAGGTGCGAGAGAAGATGAACCCCACCACGCGGTTCCCGTAGGGACTGCGGGCATCCTCTTCGGCAATAAAGCACCCTGGGGGATCCTTCTCCAGGCTGGCCAGCACGTTGGTGCGCGTGCGGCGGTACCTTTGGGCGGTCTCGCCTTTCACCTGTCTTTCCCACGTCCAGAAAGCGAGCGCATCTATGTCGCGGATAGCGTCTGCATCTTCTTCGCGCATCAGTCGGACTGTGATCATTGGTTGCGGCCTCCAATTCGGTCTTTGTTCCAGCACACAGCCGGGCTCCCCGTCAGCCAATCTTCCGAGCCACGACCATACGCACCGGCCCAAACGGGACATAGTACCCTTGAGTATCCAACTGCCGTTTCACCTCTACGGCCATACGGCTGCGAACCTCGGTACGGATTTGATCGTGCGCTGCCTGGCCGGAGGCGCGCGCCTGAGCCAGCCAACCTTCAGCATACAGTGCGATTGCCCGTTCTGCTACCTGGCGGTTCCAGCGCACGTCCAGGGCGCGCTCGCCGCGATCCGTCACTGCTACTGGCAACTCGTCGAGCAGGGCATCGAATCGCTCAACCGGGAATTCGTCGAGCAGGGTCAGCATTCCATCAGGAGAAAGGACGCGCACTGCTTCGGCGACCACCTCCCGTATGCCTTGTTCACCGAACCCAATCTCGACGTCCTGCAGCCCTAGGAAGCAACTGGCCGATCCCAGTGTGCCATCGGCGAAAGGGAGACGCCGGGCGTCAGCCTGGACGAGCGCGGCCCTTACTCCTGCCTCGGCCAGCAACGGTTGGGCCAGTGACATCCCCTCCCTTCCCTCCTTCCTCTCCCTCCCTCCGCATCCTCATCGCCGACGACCACCTGGTAGTCCGCGAGGGGTTGCGTGCCATCCTGGAGGCGGCTCTAGACATGGTGCTGGTGGGCGAAGCAGCCGATGGCGCCGAGGCGGTACAGTTGGCAGGGGCTCTCTTGCCTGACGTGGTGTTGATGGACCTGCGCATGCCCAACGTGGACGGCATCGAAGCCATCCGGCAGATCAAGGCCCGCTATCCAGCAGTGGAAATCGTCATTCTGACTACCTACGACGACGACGAGTACATCGTGCGGGGCTTGCGCGCCGGGGCGCGCGGGTACCTGCTCAAAGATACCGGCCGCCAGGCGCTGTTCGAGGTGATCCGGGCGGCGGCGCGGGGCGAGTCGCTGTTGTCGCCAGCGGGGGTCCAGAAGGTCGTGGCCCACCTGGCAGAGCCTGAATCGGTCGGGGTCGAGGGATTGTCGGAGCGTGAGCGGGAGGTGTTGGCCAACAAGGAAATCGCGACGCGCCTGTACATCACCGAGCGCACGGTCAAGGCCCACGTGTCGAGCATCTTTAACAAACTTGGCGTGAACTCCCGCACCGAGGCCGTGGCGGTTGCGCTCCGCAGCGGCCTCCTGCCCGATGGTGCGGATGAGGCCGATGAGCACATCGGGTACACCCGTAGGTCATCCAGATGACGCCGATGAGTACATCGGTGAGGCCCATCGCTCCTTCTCCTCACAGGGCGTTCAGTGCCTGTTCCAGGTCGCCCAGGATGTCCTCGATGGCTTCGATCCCTACCGATAGGCGTACCAGGCCATCGCCGATGCCGATGCGGGCGCGTTCCTGGGGGCTCAGCGCGCGGTGGGAGGAGTGGGCCGGATAGAGAGCCAACGTTACCACGTCGCCCAGCGTGGTAGCGGGCAGGCACAGCCGCAACGATTCGAAGAAGCGGAAGACTTCGCGCTTCCCTGCCCCATCCAGGTCGAATGATACCATGCCTCCGTACCCTTGTCCCTGGAAGAGCCGTCCGGAAAGCGCGTGCTGAGGGTGGGAGGGGAGGCCGGGGTAGAAGACCCGGCTCACGCGGGGGTGAGCCTCCAACCAGCGGGCCACCGCCAGGCCATTCTCGCAATGCTGGTGCATCCGCAGCGGCAGGGTTTTCATCCCCCGCAGCACCAGCCAGGCCTCCATAGGCCCCAGGTTGGCCCCGCTGACCTTGAGTACCTCGAACAGACGTGCCCGTCGCGCGGCCGAGGTGACGACGATTCCGCCCAGCGCGTCACCGTGGCCTCCCAGGTACTTGGTGGCACTGTGGACTACCGCGTCGGCCCCCAGGCTCAGCGGCTGCACCAGGCAGGGAGTGGCGAAGGTATTGTCCACCAGCAGGGCTGCTCCATGTTGGTGAGCGATCCCGGCCAGCGCCGGTAGATCGGCGACCTTGAGCAGTGGATTGGAGATCGTCTCTACCAGCAGCGCCACCGGCGCGAGTTCCGCACAGGCTGCCTCCACGGCTTCCAGGTCGGCGACGTCCACGAAGCGCACTGTGACCCCCTGGGAGCGCAAAAGCCCGTCCAGCAGGGCGTAGGTCGCGCCGTACACGTCCTGCGCGGCCACGATCGCCGACCCTGCCCGGGCTCCCGTAGCCAACAGCGCGGCGTGGATGGCCGCCATGCCAGAGGCGAACGCCAGGGCGGTCTCTCCCTCTTCCAGCGCCGCCACTGCCTCCTCCAGCGCCGTCACCGTGGGGTTGCCGTAGCGCGTGTAGACGTATCCCTCGCGTGTCCCGGCGAACACCCCATCCAGGTCCTCCATGCGTTCATAGTAATACGTGACTGAGGGGTGAATGGGAACGACGGTCGGGGTGAAATCAGGTTGCGGGCTACGAGTGCCGGCGTGGACAGCACGGGTAGCCAGGCGAGGCGTTGTCTGATTCTTCACTTGCCAGTATCTTCCTCCTTGCGCCTGAGCGCCCGCAGTGCAGCCTTCACCTGCTGCCAATAGGTGTGTACCTGCCTGGTCTGTGCTGCATCAACTGTGTGCGGGCTGTAGCGCGCCTCTACAAAGGCCTGGGTGAGTGAGGCCAGTTCCTGTTGCGCGGAGGGCAGGTTGGGGCTCAGGGTGGCGTCGTATTCGTAGGGTGTCTGGGTGCGCCGGCGCGGCAGCCCCTGCCGCTCTGCACGCCGCAGGACGCTCAGGTAGTAGTACAGGATACGTTCACGGGCCGAGAGTGCGCTCAACCGGAGAAAGTGGAAGGGCCCCCCGGGTGCCTGCAAGCCACCCTCTCCCGGCGATCGCCGGCCCGGTAACCTCTCACCCAGCGCCTCCGCCAGCCCGGTCAGACGGCGCCACAGGGCGGCCCACCACCGGCGCAGGGTGCGGATCAGGCTCAGCCCGGCCAGGCTCTTCAAGAGTTCTGGGTGGTCGCGCAGGTAGTTGCGGATCACGTAGAATAGCATCCCCAGCGTGACGGCCCAGAAGAGAACGGAGCGCAGGATGCCGAACCATCCACCGGGTGCGGCGTTGCCGAGCGGTTCCTGCTGCCGGCGCAGGGAGAGGAATTGGGGTCTGAGACGAGGGGGTGTGGTTCCGAAGATCAGGGACAACAGGAACATCAACGGCCAGAGAAGCAGCGTGAGCAAGAAGAGCAGGATCTGCGCAATCAGGGTGAGAATCCCGACGATCAGGCGCAACCCGCCTCCTGCGACGTCCAGCAGGCCCGCCGTGTAGCCGGTGGGGAGCAGGAAGGCCAGGAATGCCGCCAGGCCAAGCAAGACCAGGCTATAACGCACCCAGCGGCTGGTCAGTTCGCCAGGCATCGTGATCTTTTGCGCCTTCCACTGGTTGCGTAACTGGGTGAACTCGATCTGGCCCAGCATCACCAGTTCCAGCAAGAAGTAGACCAGCACGTTGATCGTTGGCCCTGGCACCCGGGGGCGACTTGGGTCCAGCAGTTGGACGATCCCGGTGTAGTGCAAGCCCGTGATGACGAGCAGCAGCACTCCGCCCCAGAAGAAGCGCTGGGTGAGGCTCTCTCTGGGGGGCACGTAGTAGCGGCTGTGTTCGGGAGGTTCGCCCAGCCGCTCCAGGTCGCGCGTGGTCTGGGTGGAGACCCACCAGGAGAGCGCGGCCAGGATGAAGGCGACGATGGTCGCGGGGTCCGCGATGCCAAAAGGGTTGTGCGACCAGGTCTGCACGTCTGCCCACACGTCGGCCCACCGATCGCCGGTGTAACCCCCGATTTTCAGGGCAATGAACAGGAGCGCGATCTCGACGACCTGGAAGCGCAGGACCTCGCCCCCTTGCAGCCGCCTGGACCGGATCAGCCTGTACGAGTAGTTGGCCTCCAGTGCGGCCAGGACGCACCCTACGATGACGTACGTGCCGTTCCAGGCCGGGAAGACCAGATGTACCAGGCTCACCAGGGATATGGCGGTACAGCCAAACATGCCGCCGATCATCAGCGGGTGGAACAGGTTTGTCAGCCACGGATTTTGATCCTGTTTACGCATCATGCACCACGCATCACGTTTCACGCATCAAGTCGTGTTCTCGCCACACCCGATGGACGGGCACTCCGACCATAGCGGCCTGCTGTCGCAGTCTGGCAGAAGAGTGGACCGGCTGTACCAGGATCAGCACGACGGCGGACCCCGCCCGCCGCAAGTAAAGCAGCATGTCGAACAGTGCTTCGCTCTCGCGGCCGGTGATGATGACCAGCGTGGCCCCCCAGGGCAGATGTACGCTCTGGCGGCGCAGCAGTTCTACGAACGGTACCCCCTTGGTGGTCTGTACGCGGGCCAGCACCTCCAGCAGGTTCATCAGGTGGGCGCGCTCCGGGCGCGGCGGCAGGAAGAATCGCGCACTTGATTCCAATAGTGGATCCCAGGCTTCCGTGGCCAGGCCTACCGGCAGTCTTTCCTGCACGACGACGTGGTTGGCGATGGAGGCCGCGACGACGATGGCCAGTTCGGTGGCCGTCTGGCGCTGGCGCTGGCCGTAATCCTCCGCGTCCAGGTCGAGGCAAACGAGGGTTTCGCGGGCGATCGCCGGCTGGTATTGCTTCACCAAGAGCCGCCCAGCCGCGGCGGTGGCCGTCCAGTGTATGCGGCGGGGTGAATCACCTCGTTGATAGTCGCGCACCCCCATCACGCGCGCCGGGTCCTCGAACAGGGGCGAACGGGCGGGTAGCGCCACCAGCGGCGAGCGCGTGGGCAGGCCCAGGTGGCGCAGGGGCACAACCCGGGGGTAGACGATGATGTGCTCGGGTGCGACCTCTATCTGGCTGTGGCGTATGATCCCCAAGAGGTCCCCGGTCTGCATGGTCAATGGACCGATAGGATAGTAACCCCGCCGGCGGCAGTGGAGCGTGTAACTGAAGCGACGTCGTGCACGCGAACCCAAGGTAGCCACCTCGCGGTAGAAGGGCGGGGCGGCGAGTTCCACCGGCAGCGACTCGTGCACTTCCAGCCACGGAACGGGCAACCGGCCGTCGTTTCGTACCGTCACATCCACCACCACCTGGTCGCCGGAGAAGGCGCGGTCTGTAAAGCGCCGTTCGACGTGCAGGTGGCTGGTCGTGTGTTGGTTCCACATGCGCGACAGCACGTAGACGGCGAAGAAGAGATACGCGATGGTGAAGAAGAAATCCGCCCGCAGCAGAACGGCGATCAAAAACACGACCAGCAGGAACGGCACCAAACTCTGCATAACCCACCCACCTCACGCATTACACATCACGTTTCACGTTTCACGTGCCCCGTTTCCCCTCCCCAATGTCCAATTCCGTCTGCTCCAGGATTTCGGCCAGGATGGCCTCGGCGCTGCGTCCACGCAATTGGCTCTCGGGCCTGACGATCAGCCGGTGGGCGAGGGTCAGCGGGACCAGAGTCTTGACGTCGTCAGGGATGACGTAGTCACGGCTGCGCAGGGCAGCCAGCGCCTGGGAGGTCTTGTACAGCGCCAGCGACCCGCGCGGACTCGCCCCCAGCGCCACGTCGGGATGGGCGCGGGTGGCTTGCACGATCGCCAGGATGTACCGCTCCAACGTCTCGTCTACGTGCACGTCGGTGACGACGTCGTACATGTTCAGCAGTTCGATCCCCTCCACTACCTGGCCTACCGTCTCGATTGGGTGCTGCTTTCTGAGGTTGCGCAGCATCTGGATCTCGTCGCCGGTCTCGGGGTAGCCCAGCGACAGGCGGATCAGGAAGCGGTCGAGTTGGGCCTCGGGCAGGGGGAAGGTGCCTTCGTATTCGATGGGGTTCTGCGTAGCCAGCACCAGGAATGGCGCGGGTAGCGGGCGGGTGATGCCGTCGACGGTGACCTGCCGTTCTTGCATGGCCTCGAGCAGCGCAGCCTGGGTGCGGGGCGTGGCCCGGTTGATCTCGTCGGTGAGCAAGATGTGGACGAAGACTGGGCCGGGCCGGAAATCGAAGGCGTGGGTCAACTGGTTGAACACGCTGACGCCGGTGATGTCGTTGGGCAGCAGGTCGGGCGTACATTGCAGCCGCTTGAAGTTGATGCCCATGCTGGCAGCGATGGCGCGCGCCAGCATGGTCTTGCCGGTGCCGGGCACGTCCTCGATGAGCACGTGGCCCTGGCACAGCAGTGCCACCATCAGCAACTTGATCTGCGGCCGTTTGCCGACGATGACGGTTTCGACGTTGCGGATGACTTGATCGGTGAACTGGGTGACGGTTGTCACGCTTGTTTCTCCTTTGGCGGCCATGCCTGGAAGAGGCCTCGAGTGGATCAGCCAGGTGGGCGTTTGCCCACAGTATAACACAATCTCGTGTCACATACAACAGAACTGATGAGTACCCAGGTATGCGCTTGCACGGGCATGCCTCTGGGGTATAATGCGACTGTGGTACTAGCTCAAGATATAGAGGGTCTGTGAACAGATATGATGACCTGAAGAGAAGGCTAGCCCAGGGCTGGAACACCTGGAATACGCGCAGCGTGTTCTCCCATGTGCTTCTTCCTGAGGCATTTGCCCTGAACTTGTGCCTGAAAGAATATGCGGGCCGGCGCTATCTCAAGGAGGCCCTGATCGGGCGGCAAGGGGCAGACGACGAAAAAATCCACCCCGGTCCTCGTACCTATGACGGCAGTTACACCGAACTCAACCTCAAGTGGCGCGGGATCGAGGTCGTCGTCCAAAGCGCCACCGAGGGCGATGACCTCGTGCTGCTGGTGACGCCGCTGGCGAGCCAGAAGAAGCCTGCCCTCCTGGTGGTCGAGGCGGGCTATCTGGGAGGGCCGGAAAAACCGATTACCACTGTGCGGCGGGTGACAGTGGTTGCCGATGAGTACATCGGTGAGGTGGGGTCGTAGGCTATATGCTATTCGAGGACGCGGATCACGTGGTACGTGGTGACGTCGTGGGGCACGCCCTTGAACTGCAGGCCGGTGATCGGGACGGCCTCTACCTGATCCTGGATCAGTTCGTACGTCGCCTGGCTGACGAGCACCTGCCCGGCCCTGGCCGCACCGCAGATGCGCGACCCCAGATTGGCGGGCCGTCCGATAACGGTATAGTTGGTGCGCTGCGGGCATCCCATCTCGCCGACGGTCATCTCCCCGCTGGCGATGCCCACGCCGATGGGCGCCGGCTCGATCCCGCGCTCTCGCCAGGCGTCCATCACCGCTTGATGGGCCGCCTGCATCTCCAGCCCGACGCGCACCGCGCGCAGGGCGTGTTCCGGCTGGGGAAAGGGCGCGCCGAACAGGGCGATCACCCCATCGCCGACAAACTTGTCAATCGTGCCCTCGTGCGATAGGATGATCTCCGTCATACGGCCCAGGTAGTCGTTGATGAATCCGACCAGCAACTCAGGGGGAATGCGCTCGGCCAGGCTGGTGGAATCCCGCATGTCCACGTAGAGCACGCTGAGTACTGCCCGTTCCCCTTTGAGAAAGTCCACGTCGGGGTTGGCCAGCAGCCGCTCCATCACGCGCGGGTCCACCGACCGTCCCAGCACCTGGCGCAGCCGGCGGCGCTCCAGGCTCTCGAAGATGGCAGTGTCCATCTGGCTGCCGATGGCTTTCAGCAAGCGCTGGTCCTCGGCCCTGAACCCCTGCGGCCCGTAGCGGTTGGCCACTCCCAAGACGCCGATGATCTCGTCGCGCAGGATCAGCGGCATGCACAGCATTGAGCGCAATGCATCTCCCAGGTCGTTGTGGCAGGCCATGTCCTCCTGTTCCAACGCCTCGTTCGCCACCCGGTATACCGTCTCGTGGTAGGGCGACACCCAGAAAATGTCGTCGTGGGTGGAAGCCCTGAGTTCGAGCCGGCGCTTGCCCTGGTTGTAGAGCATGATGAAGCCCATCTCGGCCTGGATGACGCCGCGCAGTTCCTGCAGCGCGGCATTGAGCATCTCGTCGAAGGGCAATTGCAGGTCGCGGATGCGGTCTACCCGGTAGATCGTCTCCAATTCCTTGTTGCGCTGCTGAAGGTCGAAATAGGCGTACCCCTGGACCACGGCCGAGTCAATCTGGCTCTCGGCGGTCTTGAGCAACTCGACGTCGTCCTGGCTAAAGGGGGCCTGATAGCGGCCTAGTAGTAGTGCTCCCAGCCGTTGGTCGGCTCCCATAACGATCGGGATGGCCACCATGTGCAGGGCCCTCGCCGGCTGAGCCTGCCCTGGCTCCGGCCCCGCTTCGCGTTCCTCCCACACGACCGTCGTCTCTGCCCTGGCGATCCGTTCCATCAGTGTGCGGTCCAGGTGGCCGAATCGCTGGCTGCGGTCAGTGACCGCTTTCAGTTCCAGTTCTCCTGTCTCGCGATCCAGCAGGCATAGCAGGCACAGGTCGGCCTGGAAATGGTCGGTGAGGACGTTAGCGATGGCGGCCAGCATCGCCGAAGGCTCGGGCACCGTGTCACGGACTTGGTCAATGGCCAGGATCAAGTCCAGTTCTTCTTGCTTCAGTGCAAGCTTCCTGTGCAGGCTCGCCATGCTTTCCTCGCTCGGATGTCCGATGTACCCATCGGCCCCATCTGCCATCGCTCCTCCTCGATCCCGCCCGTTGGATTCGTCCTATCTTATCACGCTCAGACAAGGTTGTCAATCAAGAACGTAGCACATAGAGAATGTTTGCCCTTGTTTTTCTTTCACTGTATAATCGAAGCGTAGCGAGTGGGGAATCCTCACACAAGGGTAGAGTAATGACCCGAGAGCAGAAAACCCAGGTGCTCGATGAGTGCGTTCTGCTGGACAATCTGCGGCAGACCACGGCTGCCCATCTGTATCGGCAGGCCAGGCGGCTTGGCCTGTCCCTCGGGGCTTCTCAGGTGACGTGTCTGTGCGATGCCCTGCTAGACGAACCTGCCCAGGTGACCGAAACAGGCCGGCGTTCTTCAGGGCCCATCCTGCGAGCAAGTGCTCTGTTCGACACATACCACGCGGAGAATCTGGAGGTACACGACTACCTGCCCCTGCTCTCTCAGGAGATACGCAAACGCCTGGGGCAGTTTGCCACCCCGAGCGTGATTGTCAAGTACGTCCTGGATGCGATAGGGTACCGAGATGAGGCCAATATTCTGGACGCGCGACTGGGCGACCCAGCCTGCGGGTCAGGCATTTTCCTGGTGGAAGCGATCAGGGTCTACCTGGCAACGCTGCGCCGGGCTGGTGTGCCCATAGAAACGTGGTACCCGCGGGTACTCTCTGCTTTTGCAGGTGTGGACATTGACCCTGTCGCCTGTCTGTATGCGCGCTTCAACCTGAGTCTGCTGTTAGCGCCCGCGATACTGTTTTGGGCTGACGCGCATCCAAATGCCGTCCTGCCTGACTTGCCTATATATTGCCTGGATACCCTGAGAACAGTTGCGACAGAACTGGGGGGCCCCCGGCTCTTTTCCTACGAACCGTCGGCGCTTCGTCTGGTAGGTTCCTTCGACTTCGTGGCAGGCAATCCTCCCTATCGCAAAACTGGCCGGCTGGACAGAGAACTGCAGGACGTCTTTCATGACTCTCTGTACGGTCACCCCAATACCTACGGCCTTTTCCTGCACGCCGGGCTAGAGATGCTCCGTCCAGGTGGCACCCTGGGCTATATCGTCCCTCGCTCTATGCTCTCCGGCTTGTACTTTAAGAACCTGCGACAATTGATCGAGCAGCGGGCTGCCTTGCGGGAGATCACTCTGATCGCCGAGCGCAAGAATGTCTTCGAAAGCGTGCTGCAGGGCACGATGATATTGGTCGTCCAACGCCAGCCCCAGATGACGGATCCCGGGGCGCCCCTTCTTAGCCCACTCAAGACCGCCATCGCTCGCTCGGTCGCCGACCTGGAAACTCGGCAAATGTCGAGTGCACAGGTGGATCCGAGTCAGGTCGTCCGCCGCCTGAATGGCACCAGCGTGTGGTTCGTGGCCGACACCCAGCGGACCTACGACGTTCTGGATAAAATCCTGGGCGGCCACTCCTTGTTGTCCAGTCCTGCCGTTGGCTGCCCGGCGAGAACTGGACCGATCGTGTGGAACCGGGTCAAGCCGCTTCTCCGTCCCGGCCCAGACGCCGGCACTTTGCCCTTGGTATGGGCCACAGACGTGGGACGGTATGCATTTGCTTACGGCAGTGCAGGCGAAGGCCGCTCTCCGTATCTGAAAGCGACTGTTCGTACCCAGCCCCTGGCGAACCGGGGAGTCAGCCTGCTGGTCCAGCGTGTGACAGCCGACGAGCAACCCCATCGCCTGGTCGCCTGCGTGCCGGAGCATTTCTGTGTTGAGCACGCGACCGGGTATTTCGTGGAGAACCATCTCAACGTGATCCAGCCCTTGCCTGATGCCCCTCCCATTGACCTTTACTACCTGCTGGGCATCCTCTGCTCGGACGTGATGGAATTCTTTTTTCGTGCGATGAACGGCAATACCCAGGTCTCGGCTACCGAACTCAACCTCATGCCGATACCCCGCTGTGACAAAGAACGGCAAATTGCCAGCCTGGCCAGGCAATTGCAGGATACCTCGACCCCTGCCACGAGAGTGCCCTTGGAGCAACGATTGAACGCACAGGTAGCAGAAGCCTATGGGCTGACTCCTGGCGAACTGCGCTACATTCAGGACATGCTGTCCAACAATGAGTATGTCCTGGAAGTTTCCAGGTCAGGTTTCTCACCTCGTGGGGTCACTTGTAGAGATCATCATACTCGGAGGAGAAGATGTCGTTATCAGAAGATGGAATCCCTGACGAAAACCTGGAGATCTACAAAATCATCTACAAAATTGAGGTGGGGCTTCGCGAGTTCATTATCGGAGTTCTTCTAGCTAGATGTGGCTCTCGTTGGTGGAAGCAACGTTTACCATCTGATGTACTGGACACTTATCGCAAAGGCCGTGATTACGAGCGAAGTATCAAGTGGAGTGAACTAATACCGCATCACCCAATTTACTATATAGATTTTTCTGACCTGAGAAAAGTAATTGAAAGGGCAGATAATTGGCGAGATGTTTTTCAACCTGTCTTTAGCGACAAAGAAGTCCTCATTGGTATACTTCGGGGGCTAGAACCTGTTCGGAACAGAATAGCACATAATCGTAAAGTAACAAAAGGGGACCTGCGCATTGCCGAAGCAGCTTATGCGGAAATCTGTTCAGCCATAGGGGAAAGGCGTTTCCTGGGCTTGGTAACGAAATGCACCTTGGCCGAAGATATACCGCAGCTCATTCTTAGGTTGCGACAAGAGGGTGAATTGGCTCTAAAAGCATGTAAGCGATGTGAGCCCTTGGGACCGCTCGAAGTCTGGGAGAGAGCCCAAACTGCGTGGTGGTTTGATGCTGATTATCTGGGTTATGAGGTAAAAGCTATAAGGGAGTATTTTGAGACTTTGATCATTTATAGTCAACTTCCAAGATCAAGAGGTACAGGCTATAGACTTGAAGAATGGATAGAATCAAGTGATATGGAGGGGAAGTTTGCCAAAGCCCAGCAGGAATTCTCCGCAATACTTGCCAGTGCAGGAGGTATATGACTATGAATTTCTCTGAATTACCTAATCCCTATGACTTTGCTAATCCTGTGGCCGATCCTGATCTCTTCGCTGGTCGAACTGCTGAAATGGAAGAGATAAAATACTACTTGAACCACGCCAGCAAATCACCTCGTGCCATAAACCTGGCAATTATAGGTCAACGTGCTTCGGGTAAGACCAGCGTTTTGAATATGATTCAACTCGAAGCATCAAAGAGAGGTTTTTGTGTTGTCAGAGTAGATCTTGATGAGTCTGATGCTGAATCGCAACTGGCTTTTTTCTGCAAGCTGTTCGACTCCATTTTTACAACAGTGTGCTTTCAGGGTGTTTATGGGGGATTATGTGGTAAGACATATGATGTTTACAGGGACATGGTTGATGCTTATGAAGTTCCAAAAGAGAAGACCTTTTGTCCTCTCATTTTCCCTATTCAATATGCAAAAGCAATGAGTAGAGGAAATTTCCAAGTAAACTTGTCAGATACGGCATTCAAACACGATATTAGCTGCATTCAAGCAGAGTTAGGCCACCCTATTGCTATATTACTTGACGAATGTGATGTATTAACGAGGAGTAGAATCCACCTAGAAAAGTTGCGCAATATTTTCATGAATTCACAAGGTTTCATGCTTGTATTTACAGGCACACCTGCGCTGTTTCCACTCATGGACGATGTTTTTTCTCCTATCATCCGTCAATTCAAGAAGATAAACGTAGGCCCCTTCAGTAAGAAAGAGGAGACTGAGCGCTGTATAAGGAGACCACTTGAGCGAGTTGGCATTTCCAATCTGTCAGAAGTTTTCGATTTTGAGACTTACTATGATGTAAGCGAAATCCATGACCTGTCTGGAGGGCGTCCTTATGAGATTCAGCTGATTTGCCACTTTCTGTTCCGCCGAGTTCAAGAGGGCCGTGCAAAACGCATGGAGCTTACAGTTGATGTGCTTGATGATGTGCTAAAAGAGTTGCAGACATCTCAAGATGTATTTGTTCGACCTGTGATAACAGCTGTCCGAAGTTTTGATAAACGCCAGCTTGAAGCTTTGAGGCTATTATGCTCCTGTAATGGATATGCCACTTTTGATCAAGTGTGGTTGACTGAGTACGTTTTTCACAGTGATAGCGGATTTACAGAAGAGTCATTGCGGGAGCACCTTTCTCAGTTTGAGAAAGCTGAAGTCATTAGTATAAAAGACAATATAACCTACTTTATGGGTGATGATTTTGATCGTGTGTACTGCAAATACTTGGCCAGGAAACATGGAGTGCCATTGTCCATCAACGATGATCTTCCTTGCGAAGTGTTAATCAGCATGCTTTTAGATATGACCATTCAGGAAGCGTTGGGGGAGAAAGTGGTGTCGTTTTCGTCGCTCAGTATAGGGGCTGACGAAGAGCCAGAGATCCTTGAAGTTGTAAGAGACATGTCAGATGTTAATGCCACCGTAAACCCCTTTGAATCAACTCCTGATATGGCGGCGGTGGTATATTGGTCCAACATGAACTTCCGTAGGAGCTCTGATTTTCAAGTTGCCAGTGTAGTAGTAAGCACCCCATGGATGAAGTTGAAGCGGTGGTACGGATGTGAGGATCAAGATGTTTGCCATCATGAGGACGGAGAGGCAGAAGGTTTGCTGGATCAGATCAACTCTGTTTTGTCTGGCCCTGCGCAGCGTATCGCGGTTTTTGATGGGGATCTGAGGGTTGAGGTTTATACTGTGCCGATTATCCCAATTGAATTACTGTCAGAAAAGGTTCTACAATCCGGCAATGAGAGAGAAAGGGTGGATTTTTCGGGACAGCACTTCATGAGAGCTGTCGACGTATACCTCGAGCGTCGTGACATAGATGAGGCCTTATTCCACTGCAACCTGGCACATTTATACGATCCTTCTCCAGAGCCACCAGTCGCAAACAATCTTGGTTATATGTATATGGCAGTAGGAAACCTCAGTATCGCTAGAGAGCTATTAGAGAAAGCAGAAAAGGAATACAAAGATCTGCATGATAGAGCATTGCCGAATTACAATTTAGGGGTTATCGCAATGGAGGAGGGAGATTACCAAAGCGCCTTATCAAGATTTAGGCTGGCGATAGAGCAAATTGAATCTGAGGAAAAAGAGGCTCGAATTTGTGCCTGTTTGTTGCTTCCTAAGGTCAATGAAGAGGGAGAATTAGAAATAGAGGAGTTGACTGATCCTGATCTTTTGGAGACAGCTCAATCAGCGGTTTCTACGGTTGGAAAGCTACTCCAAGACCGAACTTAAGGCACCGCACCATTGACTGACATGTTATCCTCCGACTCCTTCGTCTACTTGTGCAGCGGTGAAAGAGTTGTCCTACTCTCGAATGGGCTGATGCTGGTGCCCAAGGGTGTCAGAGGTCACCTGGAGGCTTGAGAAACCTGACGAGTTTCCAGAAAACCCGTCAGGTCGGATCACCCCCGCATCGTGACCAGGTTGCCGGACTCGTACCGTCGCAGACCCCAGTAAAAGACCCCGCGCGCCGCCAGTGCAAGCCCGGCAGTGAAGGCAACCAACATCCCCATCTGCTCCCACTGGAAATCGCTCAGTAGCCTGGCCGGCACGGAGCCGACGAAGGCAGCCGGAATGAGGGTGTAGAGTAGTACCCGCACCACGCCGGGAAAGATCTCTACCGGGTACGTGCCGAAGGTGATCAGTGCGTTGATCGCCTGGGTCGCCAGGTTGTCGGCGTTGCCCACCCAGAAGGCCAGCGACCCCACCAGCACGCTGAAGGCGACCAGGATGAGACCGGCGAACCCTCCCAGTAGCAGAAACAGCGGCAGGCCCACCCACCGGCCCGGCGCGGCGACCAGGAAGACCAGCAGGCCAAACAGCACGTCGCCCCACGACGAGAGCGACATCCGTGAGACCAGCAGGTGCACCAGCGGGTCGGCCGGGAGGGCCAGGTAATAATCCAGGTCGCCGCTGACGATGACGCGCGCCACCAGGAAGGCGTTGCCGCAGAATGCCGTCGCCGCGCCAAAGCCGAAGGCCACGACCCCGTACAGCGTCATCACCCCCGCCAGGTTCCACCCGCGCAGCGTCGGCAGCCGGTTAAAGAGCACCCACCAGAAAAACAGCAGCATCACGTCGTTGAGCACCATGCCGGCCACCTGGAGCAGGAACGCTCCCCGGTACGCCATCGCCGACATCAGATTGTGCCGCAGATACCCCCAGACTAACCGTATTGTCTTCATATGTCAATCGTTAAACGTGAAACGTGAAACGTGAAACGTGAAACGTGAAACGTGAAACGTGTTGCGTGTTGCGTGCTCCGTAATCCGTAACTGCGATTTGCGATTTGCCGATTTGCTGATTTGCCGATTTGCTATCCGCCATGCACCACCAGCCGCCGCTGTGCCCGCTGCCATACGACCGTGATCAGTACCACCAGCACAACGGCATACATGACCTGGCCGGCCATTGAGCGCAATACGAACCCAGGCTCGAAGGCGACGAAGGCCCGCGCTGGGGCATAGGTGATGAACTGGAACGGCAGCCACCCGGCTATCCGGCGCAGCCACTGCGGGAACATCTCCAGCGGCAAGAACATCCCACCCACGGTGAACAGCAGTTTCTGATAGATCCAAAAGGCCGGCATCACTTCCTCGATCCAGAAGGCCGACAGGCCGATCAGGACGGCGATCAGACTATCCAACAGCAGGGCCAGTGTGGCCATCCCAAGGAAGGCGACCAGCCCAGCCGGGCTTCCTGCTACCTGTCGTATCCCCAGCGTCACCACGACCGCCGCTGTCAGCAGGTTGAGCAGGAAGCGCGGGGCGGAATTGCCCAGCGAGTTGGCCAGTTGGTAGAAGGGATAACTCAGCGGGCGCACCAGCGTGTAGGCCAGGTCGCCCGCCTTGACCGCCTCGCTGATCTCGACGAAGACGCGCGAGGTAGAAAGGACGATCGTCTCGGTCATCGCCAGGTACCAGACCATCTCCGCCAGCCGGTAGCCTGCCAGTTCCTTCTGCCCACTGACGCCGAAGGCGGTTGACCAGAGTGCCATGAAGACGCCCATGAAGAGGACCATCGAGATGCAGCGCAGCCCCAGTTCGGCCCGGTACACCCACTGCTGCCGGGCGGAAGTCCAGAGAACGAAGCCATAACGAATCATGGATTTTGCTTGCTCCACAGTGATCCGTGAAACGTGAAACGTGAAAAGTTTTCGCAATGCGTAGGGTCGCGTTTCACGCATCACGCATTACGGATTACGGATTACGCATTTCGCCTGGTGTAAATACGGGCGATGATCTCCTCCATCGGCGGGTTGTCTACGGTGATGTCCGCGATTGAGTATTGCGCCAGAAGCCGGCCTACCACCTCCTCGATCGGCGCGACGGCGGTGTCTACCTTCAGTTTGACCCCGTACCCCGTGTGCTTCAACACCTCCACACCGGGGCCGTCGAAGCCCTGCCAGGGCTCGCCCAATTTCAGCGAGACGGTCTTGGCGTGGATATAGTCCCGCTTCAGCGTGGAAACCCGCCCGTCGTAGATCACCTCCCCGTGGTTGATCACCATGGCCCGCTTGCAGAGGACTTCCACATCGCCCGCGTCGTGGGAGGTGAGGAAGATGGTGACCCCCTCCTGTTGGTTGAGTTCCAGGATCAGGTCACGGATGCGTTGCTTGACCACTACGTCCAGGCCGATGGTGGGCTCGTCGAGGAAGAGGATGCGCGGGTGGTGCAGCAGCGAGGCGGCGATCTCGCAGCGCATGCGCTCCCCCAGCGAGAGTTTCCGCACCGGCACCTGCAGGTAATCTCCGATCTCGAACAACTCTACCAGGTGGTCCAAGCGCTGCCGGTAGGTGGCCCGCTCCACTTCATAGATGCGGGCCAGCAGGTCGAAGGAGTCCGCCGGGGGCAGGTGGTACCAGAGTTGTGACTTTTGGCCGAAGACGGCGCCGATCTCGTAGGCCAGGCGGGCGCGCTCGCGCCAGGGGATTTTGCCCAGCACGAGGGCCTGGCCGGAGGTGGGGTGGAGGATGCCGACCAACATCTTGATGGTGGTAGACTTGCCCGCGCCGTTGGGGCCGATGAAGGCGACCCGCTCTCCCTCTTCCACGGTGAAGGTGATGTCTTTCACGGCGTGCGTCTCGCGGCGGGTGGGGCGGAAGAGGGCGCGCATGCTCCCCCGCAGGCCGGGTTGTTTCTCTTTGGTGACGAAGGTTTTGGTGAGTCCTGCTACCTGGATGATGGCCACGGCTGTTCTCCTGAATGGCGCATTTCGCTGTAGAACTCGGGCTTTCCGGTAAGCGAAGCGGCGGGGACCTGGGGAAGATTATAGCCGATTTGCTTTCTTGCACAAATGACGAACATGTTGACCTGGCGGAGGAAATGCGCTATATTACAAGTGCCAATGTCATATCTTCCACCATGCCGGTGAGGGAGCCCTCAGTGGATGGTTTCTGAGGGCTGGCCATCCGAGTTGGCACGCCTCAATGTGGGTGAGGTAGTGACCCTATATGCGTAGGCTGCGGAGAATCAGTGATTTGTTATGGAGGAGGTGTGGAATGACGACGAAACGGTTTCTAACCATAGGGCTCACGCTGACGCTCATGGTACTGGTAGTGCGGCCGGGTCTGGCCCAGGGCCCCGGACCACAGGAAGTCAGTTCGGACGTGCCGCTGAGTACCGAGTTCACCTTCCAGGGCCACCTGACTGACGGAGAGTCCCCTGCCACCGGAACCTACGACTTCCGGTTCCGGCTCTACAACGCCCTTGAAGCGGGAGGCCAGGTGGGGATGACGCTCGTCAGAGAAAACGTCTATGTGAGCGCCGGTTACTTTAGCGTTGCGCTCGACTTTGGAGACGTCTTCAGGCGCACGGCGCTGTGGGTGCAGATAAGTGTGCGGCCCGGGGACAGTTCTGGCGAATACACTACGCTCGCGCCTCGCCAATCCCTCAGACTCACGCCGTATAGTGGCTATGCCCTCCATGCCCCATGGTGGGGGCTGTCGGACGTGCCCGCAGGTTTTGCCGATGACAAGGACAATGACACAACCTATTCTGCCAGAGCGGGCTTGATTCTGACGGGGACGAACTTCTCGGTGGACACCACCTATGTGCAACGACGGGTGAGCGGTACCTGCGCTGCTGGCAGTGCAATCCGGGTGGTCAACGCCGATGGCACAGTGACCTGTGAACAGGTGGACATCGGCGCAGGCGACATTACCTCTGTATACGCCGGCGCAGGCCGGCAGCGGGCAGACCGGGGCGGTCACGCTGACCGTTTCGTTCGCCGGTACCGGTACAGCTGTCACCGCGGCTCGCTCTGACCACAACCACGACACTACGTACGTCAACGAAGGCCAGGCCGACAGTATTACTTCGGGGATGATCGTGAACGGGACGGTGAGAGCCAGCGATCTGCAGGATGGTGCGGTGTTGGCTGAACTCGCGGACGACGACGGCGCGGGCAGTGGCTTGGACGCCGACCTGCTGGACGG
>Ga0307377_10001496_pt1 | contig 29408 bp, 26 predicted proteins | sample TR3MG_FD_202535 | JGI IMG/M metagenome (GOLD analysis project Ga0307377, IMG submission 202535) | Soil microbial communities from Risofladan, Vaasa, Finland - TR-3 | ecosystem: Environmental > Terrestrial > Soil > Coastal area > Acid sulfate soil | place: Finland: Risofladan, Vaasa | collected... | reverse complement strand
TTCGCGGCGGCTTTCGTCGCCTACTGGCGGGTGCCGGGAGTAAGGCGAAGCACATGATCCGCCGGCGCGAGACCGGCGAATGGCGTTGAGCTGACAGGCAGGAGGTTTCCTCGGTGAATGGCATGAGGATTGACGTGCACGTGCACGGCGACATGGACAAGCTGGCGGTGCCGCCGGAACAGTACGTCGCTCGGTGTCGGGCGCTCGGGATCGAGCGAATTGGGCTGATCGAAGGTCCCGAATCCGTTTTCGCCGCGCACGAGGCGCTGCCCGATTTCGTGATTCCGATCGTGCGTGCAGACATCGATGTCGTCACCGCGGCGCAGCTCCACGAGCACATGGAGGCGGGGGCGGCGGGCATCAAGTTCATCGATCCCCAGTTCTCCTACGGGGACACGCGGTACGACCCCCTCTACGCCGCCATCTCCGAGCGCGGCAAAGTCGCCGTCTTCCATACCGGGTATCTCGGCCGGTCGTTCGGAGCACATTCCCGGCCGACCGACATCACGCTGATGCGGCCGGCGGCGGTAGACTGCCTGAGCCGGCGCCACCCGGACCTGAAGATCATCATGGCCCACTACGGGAATCCCTGGTGGGAGGAGGCGTGGAAGATCGCCTGGTCGACGCCGAACGTCTATGCCGACCTCTCGGGAGGGACCGCCTTCAAGCGGTCGCTGCTGATGTGGCGGGAGACGCTGGCGCCGAACGGAAAGCTCGACGAGGAGGGTGTGGGGAAGTTGTTGTTCGCCACCGATGTGGGGTATTTCGAGGGTGAGCCGGACGTCAAGCCGTATTTCGAGTTCTACGACGCGCTGCTGGAGGCGGTGGGTGCGACGGAGACGCTTCGGGAGCGGGTGAATCGGGGGAACGCCCTCGAGTTGTTCGGTCTGGGCTAGGGCGCGCAGAGAGATGCCGGGGCGGGATTGCCCGAGGCTTCGGGCGCGCCGGCGCGCCGGCGCGCCCTCCATCGTGTAGTCATCACGCAGCCATCACGGAGGTACTGGACGGAAGTGGAAGTTACAGACGCACCGCCGAGACAACAGAGTCACAACCCAGGGAAGAAGCTGGTCAGCTATCTCCGCGGGCCTGCGCCCACGGGCATGGTGGCGCTGGCCGTCCTGGTCGGGATCGGGTCGGGCTACGGCGCCGTCGTCTTCCGGTGGCTCATCTCGACGGCGCACGTCGGCTTCTTCGAGGGCCTGCGCGGGGCGCTGCCGTGGCTGGGACGGTACTACGTGATCCTGGTGCCGGCCGTGGGAGGGCTGCTCGTAGGGCTGCTGGTCTACTTTCTGGCGCAAGAGGCGAAGGGGCACGGCGTTCCGGAAGTGATGCTGGCGGTGATGCACAAGGGCGGCCGGATTCGGCCGCGGGTTGCCGTCGTCAAGTCGCTCGCTTCGGCCATCTGCATTGGGTCGGGCGGATCGGTCGGGAGAGAGGGGCCGATCGTCCAGATCGGATCGGCGCTGGGGTCGACGATGGGGCAGATTCTCAAGCTCTCGGACGAGCGGATCCGGGTGCTGGTCGCCTGCGGGGCCGCGGGCGGGATTTCCGCCACCTTCAATGCGCCCATCGCGGGAGTGCTGTTCGCGCTGGAGGTGATTCTTCGGGACTTCAGCATCCGCTCGTTCGGGCTGGTGGTGCTCTCCTCGGTGTCGTCGCTTGTGATCTCGCACATCTACCTGGGGGACCACCCGGCCTTCACCATCGCGCATCCCTACGCTCTCGTCAGCGCCTGGGAGTTCCCACTCTACTTCCTCCTCGGGCTGATGGCGGGTCTGGTCGGACGGGGGTTCATCTGGATAATGTACAGGTTCGAGGACGTCTTCGAAGCCTGGCGCTTCCCCGAGTATCTGAAGCCTGTCGTGGGAGGGCTGGCGGTGGGGACGATTGGGGTGTGGTATCCGCAGGTGTTCGGAGTCGGATACGAGACGATCGATGCGGGGCTGGCGGCGAAGCTCGGAGTCGTGCTGCTGTGGACGCTGGTGCTTCTCAAGCCGCTGGCAACGTCGCTGACCGTCGGGTCTGGGGGATCGGGGGGCGTGTTCGCTCCGTCGCTGTTCATCGGGTGCATGTTGGGCGGCGCCTTCGGCGACCTCGTTCACGGAGCGTATCCTGCGGTGACGGCGACCGGCGGGGCCTATGCGCTCGTCGGGATGGGGGCGGTGTTCGCGGGCGCGGCGCATGCGCCGATGACGGCTATCATCATCTTGTTCGAAATGACCGGAGACTATCGGATCATCGGGCCGCTGATGATCGCGACGGTGGTGAGCAGCTTGCTGTCGGAGTTCATAAGCCGGGAGTCCATCTACACGCTGAAGCTATCGCGGCGGGGGGTGGATGTGATCGGTGCGCGCCCCGATCTGCTGGCGACGATTTCGGTGGCGGAGGCGATGACGAAGGAGTTCGAGAGCATCTCGCCCGAAACGCCGGTGTCGGAGGTGATGGAGAGGCTGGCGCGGGGAGAGGTGCCCAGCCTGCCGGTGGTCGATGAGGAGGGCACGCTCGTGGGGATCGTGTCGCGGTCCGACGCGGAGCAGGCGATCCTGGAGGACCAGATGGAATCGCCGGCGAGCGAGATCATGACACCCAACCCGGTGACCTGCTTCGTGGACGAGAGCCTGACGCTGGCGCTTCAGCGGCAGAGCACCCTGGGGGCGGCGGCGCTGCCGGTGCTCGATCCGTCTCGGGGCAATGCGGTGGCGGGCATGCTGCGTCGGCGGGACATCATTGCTGCCTATCAGCAGGCGCGGACCCAGCGCCCTGAGCTGGTGGTTCAGATCGACCGTCTTTCGGGGTCGGTGCCCGGAGCGGGCGTGGTGGAGATGGTGGTGGCGCCGAAGTCGCCGGCGGCGGACCGGCCGATCCGGTCTCTATCGGTGCCTCCCGACACGCTGCTGGTGGCGGTGCGGCAGGGGGCGCGCTCGGTCATCCCGCACGGGGAGACGGTGCTGCGGCCGGGAGACAGGGTGATCGCGCTGGCGGACAGGGAGCAGCTCCCGGCGCTGCGGAAGTTGTTTGCGCGGGCGGCGGAGGAGGATAGGGAGCCGTCGGGGTAAGGGTCAGTTGGGAGCGTTCCGGAGTGCCGGGGTGGGTGCGGTGGGAGTCAAGAGGGGCTGGCCGCGCTCGATTTTTACTGGGATTTCCTGGCATTCCACGATACCGGCCTTCGTCATGGTGCAGCGGAGCATGGTGCCGTAACGGCCGCCTTCGGCATGGGAGTCGAAGACGAAGTTCCCAAGGCTGTAGGCGATGAGGCCGTTCTTGTAGCGCTCGACCGGCTGGGGGGTATGGGTGTGGTGGCCGATGACGAGGTCCGCTCCCGCGTCGATTAGGCGGCGCGCGATGCGGCGCTGGGATTCCTGCGGCTGGCGGGCGTACTCGACCCCCCAATGGAGGCTGACGACCACGATGTCGGCCTGGGACCGGGCGGAGCGTATCTCCTCTTCGACGCGGTCCGGATCGTAGACGGCCACGGTCGGGACATCTTCGCGATAGATCACCCCATCGGGCAGGATGAAGGTCCGGGCGAGAAAGGCGATTCGGAGGCCGTTGCGCTCCAGGAAGACGGGGGCGGCGGCCGCGGCCATATCGGCGCCGCCGCCGACGGAGGCAATCCCCCTCGATTCCAGGACGTCGATCGTCTCGGGGAGCGCCCAGCGGCCGCAGTCCACGCTGTGGTTGTTGGCGAGCACGGCGACGTCAAAGCCCGCGCGGGCAAGGCCGTCGGCGGCGATGGGATCGGCCTTGAAGGAGAAGCGCTTCTGGATTGGAATGCCATTCTGGGAGAGCGCACACTCGAGGTTGAAGACGGCGAGGTCGGCGTTCCGGATGAGCTCCCGAACGTGCTCGAAGGGATAGTCCGGCCCCTCTCGTTCAATGACCCGACCCACGCCTCGCCCGAGCTGGACATCTCCGACCGCGATGAGCGTGACGGCCGGCTCACCCTTGGGAGGCGAGCCGACCGGGTTGGTGGCGATGAGGGCCGCCATCACCAGCAGCGGCAGCATCAGCAGCCGTGGCCGGCGCGGCGGGGCACCTTGGGGGTGGGAACCTCGGACTTCTTGTCGGCGAGGAAGCTGGAGGTCCAGACCGGGCGCGGTGGAGCCTCGCCTGCTTCCAGCATCTCCTGCCACTTCTCGTCGGTGAGTCGGTCGCTCGCGGGATGGGTGAACTCGTAATAGGAGAAGATCGAGCCCCGCGTGAGGTAGAGGGTGCCTTGAATCGGGACGACGACGAAGATGTAGTCGGCGTGCCCGACCGCTTCCTCCAGGCACGCCCCACTGCCGGGCCCCGTGTGGACGTCGGCGATCACTGCCATGTCCTCGTCCGCCTCGCTGACGAGCTGTCCCTCCTCGCCCCCGATGGCCTTCGTGACGAGCCCGGTCAGGTTCTCGATCTCCGCCCCGAGCACGCGAATCTGGTCGTACTCGGCGGCGGTGAGAGGCTGGTCGGCAAGCTCTTTCACCGACACCGTTTCGAGGAAGACGAGCAGGTCCTCCATGCGGCCGAACGACTCATCGAGGGAGTCTGTCAGCAGGTCGCGATCCCGGAGTCCCTGCCGAGTGGCCTGGGTGAGCCAGAGGAGGCGGTGGTAGACGTGGGGCACGGGCTCCACGTAGCCCTTCGGGATGGGGGGTTCCTCGTGGCCCACGCCGTCGCCACATTCGGCGGTGTAGCTCTGCTTGACATAGAGGATGGTGTCGTGGCGCATCTCCGCCCAGCTTGCCAGAGCGGTGTTCAGCTCCTTGTCCAACCAGGCGTCCGTGCGCATGAAGGAGGGGTAGCCGGCTCCCGGCGGCTCGACGAGCCCTTTGAACACCCACACCCAGCCCCAATAGAGATTGCGCCGCCAGTCGGCATCCGTCTTGGCGGCGAACTCCGCCCGGAGCTTGGCCATCTGGGAGTCGTAGCGCTCGTATGCGGTCTCTCGGTACACCTCGTCGAGTATCTGATACGCCCGCTCGCTGCCAAGGGCGGACAGGACATCGAGGCCCCTCGGCCAGACGCGCTGGTTGTCCTCAGTGCCCACGTAGCTCCACACGAGCTGCTGGAGCATGTAGGAATCGGGCACGACCCGCTGCCCCATGAGGCGGAACTGCGGTCCGGTCGGCATCCCGATCAGTCCTTGCGCTCCCTCGGGAAAGGTGGCGATGCGGGGCGCGCGGATGGCCATGGCGACATCGTGAAAGGCGTCGAGCTTCCGGGTATCGGTCAGCTCTTCCGGTGACGGGAGGTGCCCCCAGACCTGAAGCGCGGCCCCGCGCCATTCCTCGGGCGTGAGGTCGTCGGCAGTCTCCACGTAGAAGGCCGTCGGCTCGTAGATGCGCTGCCAGAGGTCGATGGCGGGGGCGCCGTCGATGTCGCTCGTGTAGAGGAGACGGGTGATGAGCAGCGACTGCCGTATCTGCTCGTAGGCGACCCGCTTGCCCGGCCACTCCAGCGGGAAGGGCATGCGCCCATACCACATCATCGCGCGGAAGTAGCGCTGCAGCTCCTCGCTGCGGGTGTAGTGGCCGCGAGGGTTGTACTGCGTGAAGTCTTCCTTGAACGGGAAGATGGCCGAGTCGAGCCGGCCCGCGTGCGCGAGGATCTTCGCCCACTCCGCGGCGACCATGGCGGGGGCGGGAGGCGGAAGGTCCGCCTCCGTGCCGAAGGCCTTGGCGGCCACCCCGAAGTAGGCGACGTTCTTCAGGGCGGCGGTCCGCACGTCGCCGGGCGGCAGCGCGCGGTACATGGAGAGAGACTGCTCCAACATGTGCCTGGTGAGCTTCTCAGCCAGCGGGATGAGGCGCTCCGCCTCCATTTCCCTCAAAGTGTAGTCGTAGAAGATGTGATAGAGCTGGAGCACCGCGTCGGAGGCGATGAAGCTCGGGATCACCAGGTAGTCGTTGTTCTCGTAGACGAAGTAGAGCTGCTGCTCGTCGGCCGGCGAGACGAAGAAGGCGTTCCTCGCCAGAAGCTCCTTCTGCTTCGCCGTGAGCGTGCCGAACTGCTTCAGGTTGGCGATGTTGCTCAGGTCGGGCCTGACCTCATAGGCCGGCACGCGCGCCTCGACCGTGGGCGGCTCGTAGGGCGGCACCGCGAAGTCGGCCGCCGCCATTCCGCAGAACAGGAAGATGACAGCCAGCGCGAGCATCGGTGTACGCATCATTCTCTCCCCTCAGTGGAGGCGGCGCTAGAGCGCATTTCATAACCCCCACTCGCCCGGCTATCCGCCAGAGACGCTGGCGTGAAATGCGCCTGCTGGAGCCTGGCGATTTGTGCTGCTGTTTCATAGCCTCAGATGGAGGCTATGAAACAGCTTCCAACGTAGCCGCCGTTTTGATATCGATAGAGCGCCCGCCGTCCGCCGCGCGAGACGGAGGCCTCGTCGATCCCGTCGCCGTCCTCGTCCGCGACCCGGAGGTCGGAGAAGGGCGGCTGCGCCGGGCCGGTCCACTCTCCCCAGAAGCCGAAGCCGCGCCAGTGGTAGAGCGTGAAGCCGGTGCGGCCGTCGCCGAAGTCCTCGATGGTCAGCAACCGGACACCCTCGGGCGTTCTTACGAAGGCGGCCTCCAGAAGGGGGCGCCCCATGCGCGAGCCGAGCCACTTGGGTGTCCACTCGCCATCTCTAAGGGTATAGACAAAGGGCCGCCAGCCGGGTCGCGGGTCATAGCGTGTCGTCTTCCACACAAGCACGAGGAGGTCGATCCGGCCGTCGCTGTCTACATCGGCGGCGGCAGCCATCTTCGCCCGGTGTCGGTAGGTGAGTTCAGGGCCGAGCTGCCGGCGCGTCTGCCCCGATGCGGAGAACACGCGCACGCGCGCGGGCGGGCCGGGCTGAACGGCGCACTCGAAAGGGGGCGCGGGGGCGGGGTCGCCGGGCGCGAAGAGGATGAGGGCCAGGAGTACGCCAAGGGCGATGGGCATGGCGAAGGGGTTCGCCCGCGGCCCTCGGCCGACCTGCCCGAACGGCTACCCGCGCGCGGGCGGCAGCGCCCTGGGCGGAAGCCCCGGGAGCGCGCGAAGCCGTTCGGATTCGCTGAGGACCTTCTTCGTCTTCGGATCGACGGGCTCGATGGCGCCGTTGACGGGGCGCGTCTGGAGCATGCCCGCGGCGTAGGGATTGCCCTTGAGGTGGGGGGCGTCGAGCACTCCGAGCCTAATGGCCTCGGCGAGGATGCGGGGGCTGGTGAGGGGGTCTTCCTCGCCTTCGCCGAGCGCGCGCAGTGCCGCGATGAGGACCTGTGCTTCCGCAACGAGTCGCTCTTTGCGCTCCGCCACCGCTGGATCGAGGGTCACGTCTGGCATGCCGAAAAGACAATTACGGAGGACGCCGCGGACGATCTCGCAGCTTTCGATGACGTCGTCGGCGGTGGCGGCGTGGTCGCCCTCGCAATACCCGACGACGTGGATGATGTGGGGGCGGAGTCCGAGCGCGAGGACGGTGGAGGCGGCGAGCTGACCTTTGGCGACCCTGAGGTCGGGGGAGAAGTGGAGCAGGCCCGCGCGGACCTGGCGCATAGAGACGAAGCTGTCTCCATGGAGGCTCTCGATCATCTCCCGCTTCGCCAGCATCTTGGCGAGATCCATGTTGCCGTGGGTGGTGGGCGGAGAGTTGAACATGTACTGGGCGATGTAGTGCTCGACGCCCATGGCGCGGGCATTGTAGGCGGCGAGGTAGGCCATGACGACGGCGAGGGCGTCGTGGGAGTCGCGCATGCTCCAGTGGTGGGCTTCGTTCACCTCGACGGGGATGTCGCGCTCGCCATACCAGCGCATGGCGGCCTGGTTCTCGGCGATGGACTCCTCGGGGGTCCGCTTGGAGCGGCCGTCCAGCACGTTGTACCAGCAAAGCGGGATGGCGCCCCAAGCGTTATGAACGGTCTCGGTCGCCAGCTCGGCCCACTCGATGAGGTCGCGAGTTCCGGAGTAGATGCGAAGGAGCGGGAAGTTGCCGGTCCGGCTCGCCTCGTAGATGCGAATGAGGTCCTCGCGCGTTCGTATCGGCACGCCGCCGGCGCCGTCCAACGAGGGGTCCATCTCGTGGGGCCGGAAGAACGATTCCTGGGCGTTCTGGTCGGGGCCGATGGAGATGACGTCGACGACGCGGGCCTCGGCGATCTCGCGGATGCCGGCGATGGTCTCCTCTAGGCTCGGCAGGCCGAAGTGGTGGCGGAGGAGCGGATAGGGTTTCTTCTTTTCGAGGCGGGCGATCTGGGTGACGCCGAAATCCTCCGCCTCATGGGGGGCGGGCTCGCCCTTGAGGTAGCCCCAGGTGTCCTCCGGCTCTTCGTGGCCGGTGAAGCAGCGCTCGAACCAGTCGAACTCGTCGGCGACGGCGCAGACGGGAGGCGTGCCGGCGAAAACGAAGCGGCGGTCGGCGAGCCCCGCCTGCTCGACACGCTGCTTGAGGTCGGCGATGAGGTTTCGAGCGACCTCCGGCGTGAGTCGGTAGCTGACGCCCACGAGATCGGGATCGTGCTCGCGGATGGCGTCGACGAAGGCGTTGACGGGGACGGCTGCCCCGAGGAACTCAGTATCGTAGCCTGCCCGCTCGGCGAGGGCGAGGAAGTTCAGCACCCCGGCGACATGGACGCAGTTGCCAAGGGAGCCGGCGATGGCCTTCGGCATGGCGGCTACGCCTTGCCCTCGAGAACGAGGCGCCTGATCTCCTGCAGGCCGAGGCCGGAGAGCCCGAGCGTCTCCGCCGTGCGGCCGGTCTCCCAGTAGTCGCAGCCGTGCATCATGTTGGCCATGTGGATGACCGTGCAAATGGCGGGGCACGGCGAGCCGAGCATCTCGCCGATGGAGGCGATAGGCACGAGGCTCATGGGAACATCCTCGGTGATGTAGCGGTGATGGAGATGGGGCGGGGCAGTGATGCCATAGTAGCCGCGATTGGCGCGGATAGCGTCGTGGAGGGTTTGGCCGACCGCGTCGTAGGCGATGTAAAGCCATTCGCGGGCTGTGATGCAGCGGAACCCCATGGCTGCGCCGACGGCGACGCGCTCCTTGTCGATCTCCTCCAGGACCTTGGCCACCGAGGGCGTGATTCCGTCCACGTAGTACTCGAAGTCGCCCCGGGTGCTTTCGATGCGGGCGGAGTTAAGGACGGTGACCGCCGGGTGGAAGACGGCGCCGATGTTGTCCATGCCGGTCTTGATGACGTTGTCGCCGGGGATGAACTGGCTGAAGGCCGGACTGAGGGCATTGATGACGTCCGGGGTGCGGTAGGCCGGGATGGCGGCCACGGGGACGCTGTTCTTGACGCGGAAGATCTGGACTTGTGCCGGGTTGACGGCGCGGCTGGCGTAGAGAAAGGTCTGTGTTTCCGCGATGATGACGTCGGCCTGGATCGCTTTCTGGCGAAAGATGTGGTGGACCTCGAGCGCACCGCCGGTGCGCCCGGGGTTGAGCACGATGATCTGTCCATCCTTGATGTGGGGGGCCATCTGCTCGGCGAGCCAGGCGTGCCCGGTCGCCGGGACGACGACCATGATGACGTCGGCGCCCGCAATGGCCTCCTTCATGTCGGAGGTGGCAAGCTCGAGGGGGCCGGAGCCCCTGGGAATCTCTTCGCCGTCGTGGGCGATCAGCTCGATGGCGCCGCGGCGGCGGATCGGCTCGAGGCGATCGGGGGTACGGTTGAACAGCCGGACTTCGAAGCCTTTCAGGGCCAGGTAGCCGGCCATGGCCAGGCCGCCGTGGCCGGCGCCGAGAACGGCAAAGACCGTACGCTTCTTTTTCGTTTCCTTTTTCATGGGCACCTCATAGGGTAGTGGAGATGAGTGCTGTCGCGGCTTCCGGAGATGGAAGCGGCGTGAGACACGGACTCATATTATAGCGGGGTCCGGTCCACTGATGGCCGAGGGATTCGCACAAGGAGGCAACAGGCCGGCCCCGCGGCTCTATGGGCAGGAGTTACCCGTCTGCGCCGACGGGGGCGTCGCCTTCGCCGACCTCGACCTCGCGGCTTTCGGCGGCCTCCGGTTTCTCCAGTCCGGCCGGGGCCTTCGCCGTCGGGGGCTGCATGATGACAGTCCGAATGGGGAAGGGGATCTCGATGCCCTCCCGATCGAACCGGCGATGGAGGGCCTTCACATACTCGTGCGCCAGGAGATACTGCGCGGCGAAGTCGTGCACGCGAAGCACGACGAGAAAGTTGATGCTGAAGTCGGCGAACTCCTTGAATCGAACGGCCGGCTGCCAGTCGGTGGCAGAACCTTCTACGCGGGCCATCACTTCCTTGCCGACCTCGATGCAGACGCGCTCGACGTGCTCGAGGTCGCTGTCGTAGGCGACGCCGCATCGGATGTAGACGGACATCTCCTGGTGCGGCAGGTAGTAGTTCGTGAGGACGCTCTGGGAGAGCTTGGAGTTGGGGATGATGACGATGTTGTTCGCCCACATGCGGACCTTGGTGTTGCGCCAGCCGATCTCCTCGACGAAGCCCTCTTCGCCGGATTCGAGCTTGATGAAGTCGCCGACGGTGACGGGCCGGTCCACCATCATGTATATCCCGGCGAAGAGATTCGAGAGGGTGTCCTGGAGGGCGAGGGCGACGGCCAAACCGCCGATTCCCAAGGCGCCGAGCAGGGGCCCGATCTTCACGCCAAGCTGGGTGAGGATGATAAGTATGCCGAGGACGAGGATGGTGATGCTGATGATCTTGTGGCCGACGACGCTTTGCGCCATGACCTCGCGGGGATGGTCGGACTTCGCGGCCGCCCTCTGGCTCCACCATGCTGCAACGGCGTTGAAGGTGCGGAGAGCGCCGCTCACGAGGAGGAGGACTCCGAGAACGGCGGCGCCCTTGTCCAGATCTTCGAGCCGCGTGGGGTTCCAGACGCGACGGAGTGCGATCCAGGCTCCGGCGAGGAGTATGCCCCAGGCGACCGGGCGACGAAGCGCCTTCACGAGAATGTCGTCGAGGTCGGTATCGGTGCGGGCGGTGAACCGGCGCAGAATAGGGGAGAGGATCAATCGCACGAAGAGCGATATGATGACGGCGACGGCGAAGATGCCGAGGCTGATGGCGATATTCTGGATGTTCTGGGATTGGAGCCATTCGGACATCGGTGACCTACCCCCTGTGTTCGATGTCTCCCTAGAAGCAAGGAAGTCCGAGGAAACAAGCGCCCAGCCTTCTCAGGCCGGGCCGTTCACGCCCAGGATAGTCTAGCTGTCAGAGGGCGCCTCCGTGCTGCAATGGGGACCCCTCCGCCGGATTGATGCTAACACACTTGCTCCCGCTGGTCAAGGAATGCTGCAAACAAGCGTTCCATATGGCAGTCGAGAGGTCACTCTGCGAACGCCGTGAGGACTGTTGAGGCGAACTGGCGCCAGACGATTCCCGCCTCACGGAACCCCGCCTCCGCCATCTGCGCGACGATGTCCTCGGCACGGTGGCTGTATTCGACGTCCTTGCCCGCCTCCTTCATGGATCGCTTAAGTGCCCAGCGGGAGTCGATCTCCGCCTGTGTGGCGAGGCCGGCGGCGATGGCGGCGGCGACGTGACGCTCGTAGATACGGCGGCTTTGAGCGGAGATGCTGTCGGACCACGCCGGCCCGAGTCGCATGGTGTCGAGCGCGATGAAGCAGCCGCCCGGACTGAGAACGGAGGCGATGCGGGAGAAGAGCGGGGGCATGCCGTCGGGCGGGACGTGGTGGAGCATGAACGAAGAGAGGACCACGTTGCACGAGGGGAGATCACAGGCGGCGGCGTCCGCCTCCCGCACCTCGACGCGGTCGCCGTAAGGGGTCAGCTTGCGGCGGGTCATCTCGAGCATCGCCGGCTCGCTGTCGATGGCGACAGCACTGGAGCGCGGGAAACGCGCGAGCACGGCCTGCGTCAGGGAGGCGGTGCCGCAGCCCAGCTCGACGAAGACGAACTCGTTGTCGGCTTCGTGTGGCACGAGGGCGAGCATGAAGTCCAGCCCGGCCTGGTAGGCGGGGCCGGCGACGATGGGCTGGAGGCGGTCGTAGCTTTCGGCGACGGAGGCGAAGTAAGTGTCATCTGAGATCATGTGGTCATCCCCCTAGCTCGCGCTAATCATCCCTCGGGCGCTCGCCCGACGTACAGGAAATGCTCTGAGGTGGCGATCACCGCGGGATCGAACGCGGTCGCATCCAACACGCGGAGCCACTCCTCCCAGCGGCCATCCTCGTGCTCGCGAAGCGCGTTGGTCGCAGCTCCTAAGTTCGCCGAGAGACCTTCGCACGCGCGTAACTCGACGGTGCGCAGTCCGGCTGCCTCGGCCGCGGCTTGCAGTTCCTCCGGTCGGAAGAAGTGTGCATCCGGGAACCCGCCCGTTGAAGAGTGGTCGCCGGTCGCCAGGAAGGAATGTCTCTCAGGGTCGGCGAGTTCTGCGGGGGCCTCGGTGAGTACCGTTCGCAGCACCGCGTAGTACCCGATGACAGAGATCACAACCGGAGCGCCGGGGGCCGCGATTCTCACCAGTTCCGAGAGGGCCGTCTCTCGGTCGCCCGCGGGCAAGACGTGCGAGAGTGCGCCACCGCACAGCACCACGTCGAAGGCACCGTCAGTGAAGCGAGAGAGGTCCCGGATGTCCCCCAACTCGGTCGAACAAAGGCGCGCGGCGACGGCTCCCTCATCGGCCTCCAGCTTCTCCCTCGCCAGCGCAAGGCAGCGATCGGAGACGTCAAGCAGCACCACCTCGTATCCCAGCCGACACAGCTCACGCGTGTAACGGCCCGGTCCTCCCCCTGCGTCGAGCACAAGGCCGGTCCCAGGCAAATGCGCGCGGAGGCACGCCATAGTGGCTCGGAACTCAAGCTCGTGGAAAGCATCCTGTTCCAGGCGTTCCCATTCGGCTTCAGCGCACCTGTCGTAGTACTCGCTGACGCTTTCGATCATGGTTTCCTCCTCGCCACGAAGATCATCTCTGGACTTTCCGCCGTGAACTCGCTTCGGTCGAAGTTGCCATACAGGGCCTCCACCTCGAAGCCGCAGGCCTCCAGCATCCACTCCATCTCGAAGCGGAAGAAATAGTGGAGCTGTAGTAGGTGCTGAGAGACTGTGGTTTCACCACCCGGCGCCGTACGCTCGTATCGCCAGCGCGACCGCAAAGTCTGCGTGGCGAGATCGTACTCTGTCTCGCCGGACCACCGGACCGTCTCCCCCCCGGGTCCGGCGAACTCGTGCGGGCCTTCTGGCACGGGCTCCGGCGAGGTCAGCCTGGCCAGCCCGGGATTGAACACATCTATCGCTAGGCGACCGGTCAGGTCGAGGTGCGCGTGGCATCTCTCCAAGCAGCCGCGTTGGTCGGCGCGGGTGAGCAGGACCTGGAACGCGCTAAAAGGGATGATGATGAGGCCGAAGCGTCGCCCCAGATCGAAGCGCGTCATGTCCCCCTCAACGAACGTTACGCGTCGGGTGACCTCGATGGGCTCGCACTGGAGCTTGCGGTGAGCGACTGAGAGCATTGCCTCGGAAACGTCGAGTCCCGTGACTCGAACGCCGGCCCGGGCGAGCGGCAGGAGCACTCGCCCCGTTCCGCAAGCGATCTCCAACGTTTCGCCCGAGGCTTCCTCGGCCAGCGAGAGCCAGAAGGGCACGTCATTGCCGCGGCCCTGCGTCTGGTAATCGTAGACCTCCGCCGTCCATGGATCCTCGTAGCGGTTGAGATCTGCCTTCACGGTGTCCGCTCCCTTCTTGCCTCAACCACGAGCGCCGCGGGCCACCCTCTGAAGCGCTCGATGTCGTGCTCTGACAGAATGCCGGCGGCGCGCTCATCTACGACCGATTCGCGCAGATCAGTGAGCTCGAAGTCGTTGGCAAGCAGCGCGCGGACGTACCCCTCGGTGAGGTTGAGATGGTTCTCGATCCAGTACCTGGCCTCGGGACGGTCGAAACAGGTCCGCCAGCCGATGAGGAGGCAGAACGGATGGAAGTCCGAGATGAGGAGCCGGCCGCCCGGGCGAACCACGCGAGCGAACTCCGCCATCGCCGGGCCGAGGTCGGGGATGTGGCAGAGCGCCAGCGCGCTGAGCACGAGGTCGAAGGACCCGTCCTCGAACGGCAGAGCGTCCAGGTTGCCATGCCGCAGATCGACCGTGAGGTCTTGGTCGGCGGCTTTGCGACGGCCATGCGCGAGCATCTCCTCGGTCGCGTCCACGCCGCAGACGCGAGCGCCGTCCTCCGCCAAGCGGAGCGCGTAGCGGCCGGTGCCGCAAGCGGCGTCAAGGACGTCGAGGTCGGAGACATCGCCGAGGAGCTCCAGCACCACGGGCTCTTCGAGGGCGATAAGCGGGTTCGCCTTCGCTTCGCCATCATACTGCTTCGACCACTCCGCATAGCCTTCGCGCACGCCCATCTCGACGGTCGGCTTGTGCCAGCGCTGGCGGGCGACGGCCTCGGCTCCCTCAGTGAGCTGATCGGGAGTGAGGAGCGCTTCGACGCGGTCACCGAGCGCGACGATCTCGGCCAGCGGAAGGTGCATCACGTCGGTGACGCCGCGCTGGATCATCCGGCGCACCTGGAGGGCCTTGCTGAAGATGCCGTCGGTGAGGCGTTCAATGAGGTTTGTGTCCATGCTGACCCTCCCATTCCTCCCGCAGTACGGCCATCATCACGTCGTCCTGCCACTCGCCGTCCACCTGAAAGCTCTGGCGCAGGATGCCCTCGACCCGGAAGCCGGCCTTCTCGTAGCACCGGCAGGCGCGGACGTTGTAGGCGGCGACCCGGAGATGAACGCGGTGGAGTTGGAGCGTGTCGAAGGCATAGCGCAGCACCAGCCGCGTCACCTCCGTACCGTAGCCGCGTCCCCAGTACTCCGGATTCTCGATCCCGATGCGGTAGCTGGCGCCCTGCTCCGCGTCATTCACCCTGAGCCCCAACCAGCCGATGTAGCGGCCGTCGGCCTCGATGGCGAAGTGATGCTCTCCGCTGGCCGCGACCTGTTCATGGTCGCGCCGGCGGCCTGCGACGCTCGGCCGTTTCGCATCGCGGCGGCTTCCGCCATACATGTGGGTGGACTCGGGCGTCCACACGCGTGCCGACTCCTCCGCGTCGCCCTCTTGGAACGGCCGCAGAAGGACGCGCTCGCCCTGGATCTTCGTCACGTCTTGCCGCATTGCTCCGCCTCCCATTCCTCCCGCAGAATGCCCATGCAGATGACATCGAGCCATTTGCCGCGCTTGAGGAAGTGGCGGCGTCGGACGCCTTCGTGGCCGAAGCCGCATTTCTCGTAGCAGCGGACGGCGCGGGCGTTGCCGCCGAGCGCGGTCAGATGGATGCGCTGGAGGTTCATCTCCTGGAACCCGATTCGGAGGACCTCGCGCAAGGCGGCGGAGCCACAGCCTTTTCCCCAGTGCGCCTTGTCGCCGATGATGATGCCGAAGCCGGCCATCTCGCCGGACTCGTGGAGGTGGAGGGCACAATTGCCGATGAGATTGCCGTCGGCCTCGATGGCCCAGTTTCGCGTGCCGGAGTCGGGGGCCGAGACGCGCGCGAACCACTCCCGCTCGCCTTCGAGCGTGACCTGTCCGGCCTCGATCTGGGTGAACTGCGTCACTTCCGGGTCGTTGAGCCACGTGACGTAGTTCGGCAGGTCGGCCTCGGTATGCGGCCTCAGTCGCACCTGTGCTTCGGGCATCTCACACCTCCTGACATGAAAAAGAAGAGACCACAGGCTTCTTTGGAATTGCCTGTGGTCTCGGGGACGGCTCGGTTAGCTATTGGGTTAGATCATGGAGCGAGACCAGCAGGCGGAGGGTCAATGACGCGCGGAAGACCGCACCCGTACATGGGTCGGGTCGCGTTGGCGTCGAACGCCGTATGCCAGCTCGTCAGCAACATGATGGCGGAGAGAATACCACTCCGGCGGTTGCCTGTCAACCCGATTGCGCGCCCAGTATCTCGCCCACGTATCGCGCATTCTCCTCGACTTGGTTCGAGTACTTCGGGAACATGCCGACGACGACGGCGTCGGCGGGCTTGATGTTGGCGAAGGCGTATTCGAAGGCGGCGCGGACCGACTCGGGGCTGCCGCACTTGCGGTTGGCGGCCATGATCTTGAAGCCGAGGCAGGGCTTTGCGACTTGGCGCATCGTGGCGGTCATACGGTCGGGGTCATCGTCGGGGTAGGCATCCCTTGCGTAGGCGTCGCGGTCCACCGCGGGGGCACTCTTGTAGCTGCGGGCGAGGTTGTAGAAGCACGTCATGTAGAAGTCGGTCTCCCAGCCGTGCTCCTCGGCGTACATGACGACCTCCGGGATATGGGTGCCGATTCCGGCGGGGAGGCCGCGGTCGTGGATCGCCTTGAGGTAGTCCGCGACTTGATCGATCTTGCCCGCGTGCCAGGAGTTGTCGGTGTGGGTGCCGTGGTGGTAGATGGCGATGGGCTCGTAGTCGCAGATCTGATCGATGTTGGCGTAGATGTCGGAGAACTCGGAGGCGGTCTGCGCGATCCACTGCATGCGGCCGCCGTTCTCGCGGTGCTCCAGGTACATGCGCATCGTGTGGCGGTCGCCGCGGGTCTGAAGCGTGTTGATTCCCTGTCGCCAGCATTCGTCAAGCAACTGCTGGAGGCGGGGCATGGTGTAGTAGCGGAGCATGTCCCAGTCCATCTCGTTGGTGAAGTGGGATATGCCGCTTACTGGGTTTCCGCCGCAGATCAGGCGGGTGACGTCCTTATCTCCAAGGCGTACGGTTGGCAGCATGGATTACTCCTGGCGGTTCCGAGGTGTGACTCTTTATGTTACCCGGGTGGGCGTTGTTCCCTTCCGGTGACAGCCCTGGGCTCCTAAGGCGTCCTTGACAGCCGGGGGACCACTTGCTATGATGGCCGCTAGGAGGCATAGAGGTCTCCGACGAAGCATACACGCTGGCTGTGATGAAACCCGTCAGCCCCCTGCGGGTCGCATCCGGTAGAATGTCTGGCGCAATCCAGGCATATTAGTTGGTAGAGGAGATTGGCCACATGGCCGACCTGCAGAACCGGGGCACTGTCGCTGACATCGAGGGGACCCTTTCCCGGCTGCGCGGCATCGTTTCCGCGCGCGTCGTTACGGACGAGCGCGGCGACATCGTGGAGATCCACGTGCTGGCCGACCAGGGCCGGCACCCGAAGCAGATATCCCGCGATATTGAATCGGCCCTCTTCTCGGAGTTCGGCATTCGCGTCGACCACCGCAAGATCAGCATCGCTCAGAATCGGGGCCCGGAGGGGCCGGCGCCGGAGTCTCGTCTGAAGTTCCTGGGGATCGACTACTCCATCGACCGAACGTCGGCGCGGGCGCGAGTGTCGGTCGGACGCGGCGACGAGACCTTCATCGGGGCGGCCTCGACGGTGGCGGGCGGAGATGTCAACCAGGAGGAACTGGTTGCCCGCGCCACACTGGAAGCAGTGCACGAATACGTGCGCGCCACGACTCTGGCAAACGGCGACTTGAGTATGGAACTGCGGGATTTCTCCCGATCGGAAAGCAACGGGACGTCCTTCTTTGCCGTGACCGTCCGGGTACACGGCGGAAGGGGGGAGCTGGATCTTATCGGCTCGGCGATCGTTCGCGATGATCCGTGGAGAGCAGCAGCGTGTGCGACTCTCGACGCCGTCAATAGGCGTCTGACCTTGCTCTCTTAGTGGGTCGCGGACGGACCGAGCCACAAGCTGAGCGTAGGCGAGCCGGGACCACGAGCGGGCGTATTTCGCACACCTAGCGGAGCGGTTATGCCTGCCGCCAATAGCGGAAAACCGGTAGAGTACTGAGCTCCGGGAGGTGTTCCTGTGGGCAAGTGGACATCGGTTCTTTTGGCGCTGCTTTCGATGGTTCTGGCTGGTGGCGCCCGACTTTCGTGGCCTTGAGATAGACCTGCAGCTTAAGCTGCAGCCGTGCTGAGAAGTTGGGTCCCGGCTCGCATTGTTTTCGTCTTTTTCAGCAAGCGTGACAGCATAAATCGAAGCAGCGGCTAAGGTAATGGAGCGTCCTTCCAGGCAATTCTCTGCCTACGTCCTCACTATCGGCCTGCTCGGCTGGCTATTGCTGGCGTGGTTACTGGGGAGGCGGTATGGGGAAGGGGTGACGGTTTCGCTGGCGTGGGAGGCGGGGTTTTTCCTGGGGCTGGCGATTCTGGTGGGGCTGCAGCCGGTGCGGCTGCCGCGGGGTGCGGTGACGACGGTGGGGTTTGCGGTCGACTACAGCTGTCTCTTGATTTTCGGGCCGGCGGTGGCGGGGCTGATCGGGGTGATCTCGGAGACGGTTTTGCTGTGGCGGAGCCCGGGGGTGAAGAAGCTGTTCAACCAAGGGCAGGTGATCTTCTCCTTTGCGGGTGCGGGGCTGGTGTACGAGGCGCTGGGGGGCCGCTACGTGCAGCTGACGGAGGGGCGGGTGCCCTTCGGGGAGCTGGGGCTGGCGCTGGTGTGCTGTGGGGTGGCCTCCTTCACGATCTCGAGTTTGCTCATCGCCATCGCCATCTCCCAGTGGGAGCGCCGCTCGGTGGGAGGGGTGTGGGCGGTGAGCTTCCGGTGGACGGCGCCGCGGTTTCTGGCGCTGGCCCCCTTTGGGCTGCTGATGGCGATGGTCTATCAGACCCCGGGGCTGGGGATCGTGGCGGTGGCCTTGTTCCTGGTGCCGCTGGTGGGAGCCCGCTACGCCTTCCAGGGGGCGATGGAGATGCTGGCGGTGCACCGGGAGACGGTGTGGGCGCTGTCCAATGCCCTGGAAGCCTATGACCCCTACACCCGAAACCACTCGGAGCTGGTGACGAGATACGCCATGGCGATGGGCCGGGAGCTGGCGCTGCCGGCGCCGCGGCTGGAGATTCTGGAGTGGGCCTGTCGGCTGCACGACATCGGCAAGTGCCGGCAGGATTGGGAGTCGATCATCCGCAAGCCGGGCAAGCCCAGCCCGCGGGAGTGGGAGGTGATCCGGCAGCATCCGGTGGAGGGGAGCCGGCTGGCGGAGAAGATGGAGTTTCTGCCCCACACCGCAGGGGAGGTGGCGCGGATCGTGCACTCCCACCACGAGCGGCTGGATGGCAGCGGCTATCCGGAGGGGCACAGTGGGGAGAGCATCTCTGTGGAGGCGCGGGTGTTGGGGGTGGCGGACGCCTTTGAAGCGATGACGGCGCGGCGGGCTTACAAAGCGCGTCGCAGCCCGCGAGAGGCGATCGAGGAGCTGCAGCGGTGCGCCGGGAGCCAGTTCGACCCGCGGGCGGTGGAGGCGCTGGAGGCTTTGTGGGGGCGGGGGGAGCTGGAAGTGGAGCCTTCCCTGGAGCAACTTCCCGCCCAGGAGAGCCTGCCGGCGGGTGTGGGTGTGCCTGCGGGAGAAGCGGCGGGGGGAGGGGGCTGATGGGCCAGCGGCGGGTGTGGCTGAGCCTGTATGTGGGGGCGACGATGCTGGCGGGGGTGGGAGCCCTGGTGTGGAACCTCGAGCAGTGGGGGGCGATGGACCTGGGGATGTGGGAGCTGGCGCTGTTCATCGGGCTGGCGGGGATTTTGGATGTGATGGTGGTGCCGGTGGCGGGGGGAGGGGCGGTGGCGGCCAGCTTCGCCGTCTTCTTTGCGGGGGTGCTGGCGCTGGGGGCGGGCCCCACGGCCTGGGTGGCGGCCTTGGCGGTGCTGTGGTCCGAAGGGGTGGTGCGGCGGCGGCCCCTGGCGCGAGCGGGCTTCAATGCGGGCCACAGCGTGCTCTCGCTGTTGGCGGTGGGCTGGGTCTACGGGGCGCTGGGGGGAGAGGCGGGCCGGGTGGTGCTGAAGGAGGCATGGCTGGCGGTGGTGGGAGCGGCGGTGGCGCTGTGGCTGCTGGAGACGGGATGGGTGGCGCTGGCGGTGGCGCTGGAGCGAGGGGGCCGGCTCTGGCGGCGGCTGCAGTCTTCCTTGGTGCCGGCCATCGCCTGGGACGGAGCGCTGGCCAGCGTGGGATTGCTGCTGGCGCTTTTGTATCAGAGCCGGTGGCAGCTGGTGGGAGAATCCAACTGGCAGGGGATGCTCTTTTTGGGGGCGGCGGTGCTGATCCCCTGCGGGCTGCTGTACTACGCCTACCGGCTGCAGGGCAGCCTCCAGCAGGTCTACGCCCAGAGCCTGCGGACCCTGGGTGCGCTGCTGGAAGCGAAGGTCGAGGGCAGCCAGCCGGGACACGGAGAGCAGGTGGCGCGGCTGGCGGCGCGGCTGGCGGAAGAGCTGGAGCTGGCGCCGGAGCAAGTGGAGCAGATCCGCTACGCCGGCTACCTGCACGACATCGGGAAAGTGGGGGTGCCCTCGTTGCTGTTGAACCGGAGCCGGGACCGCTTCTCTGGAGAGCCGGAAGCGGTGCGGCTGCACTCCCAGATCGGCGCGGGGGTGCTGTCGCCCATTCGGTTCCTGCAGCCGGCGGCGGAGATGGTGAAGGCGCACCACGAGCGCTGGGACGGGCTGGGCTACCCCCGAGGCTTGCGACAGAAGGACATCCCCCTGGGCGCGCGGGTGCTGGCGCTGGCCAACGCCTACGTGGGCATGACCCACTCCCCCCACGCCCCCCTCACCCCCCAAGGCGCCATCGCCCGCCTCCGTAAAGCCGCCGGATCTCGCTTCGATCCGGTGCTCGTGGCCGCCCTCGAACAGCTCCTTTGCATATCGGGCGAGCTGGGCAGGGAGCAAGTCGGCGCCGTCGAGTTCGCCTCCCACTGAGGGCCGCTCCACCCTGTCTTGCCGTGCCCTCCGGGTCTCCCGAGCAGGCGGGCAGGTAAGCCCTGCCAATGGAAGAAGCAATATCGCGTCCGCGGGGAGTTCCGGCTACCTCACGATCTCCCTGGACCGATCGCACATTCGCCAGGAGAGCGCCACGATGCCTCGCGTGCTCGTCGTCGGCAGCATCAATATGGACCTCATCGTTCGCTGCGCCCGCGTTCCGGAAGAAGGTGAAACGGTTCACGGCGACAACTTCGCCACCGCTGGGGGAGGCAAAGGCGCCAACCAAGCCGTTGCAGCCAGTCGCCTGGGCGCTCGCACGTCCCTCGTCGCCAGAGTAGGGGAGGACGAGTTCGGTCCCAAGCTCCTGTCCAACCTCGAGCAAGACGGTGTCAACACGGAAGCCGTGATCAGCGATCCGAAAGCCCCCAGCGGCGTCGCCCTCATACTCCTCGAACACGGCGGGCACAACCGCATCGTCGTCATGAACGGGGCCAACGCCCGCTTGGGTGAGCCCGACGTCCGGGCGGGACGAGCTCTCGTCGCCGACAGCGACGTCGTTCTCTTCCAGCTCGAGATTCCCATCCCGGTCATAGCTGAGGTCGCGGCCGCAGCCCGCGAGAGCGGAGTACCATCGATCCTCGACGCAGGCCCGGCAACGCCCGCCGCGGTCGAAGCCGGCCTGCCGGCCCTGATCGACATCATCTCCCCAAACGAGACCGAGGCCGAGATCCTCACGGGCATAGCGGTGCGCGACCTCGGCGACGCCGCCCGCGCGGCCAGCCGCTTCCACGCAATGGGCGCCCGCGACGTCGTCCTCAAGCTCGGCGCTCAGGGCGCCTACTGGAGCGGCCCGGGCGGCGAGCTCCACGTTGCTGGCTTCCCGATTGAGGCGGTCGACACCACCGCCGCCGGCGACGCCTTCACCGCCTGCCTCGGCGTCGGCATCGCCTCCGGCGCGAACATGCCCGCCGCCATTCACAGGGCCAACGCAGCTGGCGCGCTCGCCTGCCTCAAGCTTGGCGCCCAACCCTCCATGCCCACATGCGAGGAAGTGGACGCATTCCTGCGTGACCACGCCGCCTGAGCGCCCAGGAGCCCCACGAACGCGCGCGGCTGGGGCCCGATGAAGGGCCCCAGCCGCTCACGCCTACTTCAAGCAAGCTCCGGTCGCCTACAGCACGGGCAGATACTTCTCCAGCTCGAACTCCGTCACCTGGGCCCGGTAGTTGTGCCACTCGATCTTCTTGTTCTCGATGAACTTCTCGAAAACATGGTCCCCGAGCGTCTTCCTCAAGAGTTCGCTCCTCTCCGCCTCCGCGATGGCATCTGCCAGGTCGCCCGGAAGCTGTTCGATACCAAGCTCCTCGCGCTCCTGCTGCGTCATCTCGTAGACGTTCCGCTCCACCGGCGGCGGGCACTCGTACTTCTTCTCTATCCCCTCCAGGCCGGCCGTCAGCATCACGGCAAACGCAAGATATGGGTTGCATGCCGGATCGGGAGAGCGGTACTCGATGCGCGTCGCATTCTCTTTCCCCGGCTTGTACACCGGAACGCGGATCAGGTCCGACCGGTTTCGCCTCGCCCACGACACGTAGATGGGCGCCTCGTATCCGGGCACCAGCCGCTTATAGCTGTTCACCCACTGGTTCGTCACCACCGTGATCGCGCGGGCGTGGTGCAGCAGACCGGCGACGTAATGCCGGGCGAGCTCCGAGAGGTGATCTTCGGTATCGGGCGAGAAGAAGGCGTTCTTATCGCCCCTGAAGAGCGACTGGTGCGTATGCATGCCGCTGCCGTTCTCGCCGTACAGCGGCTTCGGCATGAAGGTCGCGTACGTCCCATGCTTCATCGCGATTTCCTTCACCACCAGCCGGTACGTCATCGCGCTGTCGGCCATCGTCAACGCGTCGGTATATCGCAGGTCGATCTCGTGCTGGCTCGGCGCGACTTCGTGATGGCTGTACTCCACTCCGATCCCCATCTGCTCCAGCGTCAGCACCGTCTCCCGACGCAGATCGCTGGCGATGTCGAGTGGCGTCAGATCGAAGTACCCTCCTCGATCCAGCACCTGCGGCCGCCCGTTTGCCTCCCGGAAGTAGAAGAACTCGAGCTCCGGCCCCACGTAGTACGTGAATCCCATGTCGGCTGCCCGCTTCAGCGCCCTCTTCAGCACGAACCGCGGATCGCCCACGTACGGCGTCCCGTCCGGCTGGAGAATATCGCAGAACATCCGCGCCACCGACCCACCTTCCCGCGGCCGCCATGGAAGAACCGCGAACGTCGTCGGATCCGGCATCGCCACCATGTCGCTCTCATCGATGCGCGCGAATCCCTGGATCGACGAGCCGTCGAACCCTTGGCCTTCCGTCAGCGAGGTCTCCAATTCCTCCACCGTGATGGCGAAGCTCTTCAGAAACCCCAGGATGTCTGTGAACCACATGCGAATGAACTTGACGTCCTGCTCCTTCGCTTGGCTCAACACGTACTGGACTTGCTCTGCTCGGCTGGTCAACGTGCTGCCTCCTCATCCACCGAAGTGCGTTCCGTCCTCATGCTACCGCGCCAATGTTTCGGGGATGTTTCATGGAGGGAAAGAGTCAGTCTACTTCGGCCGCCGGAGCCACAAGTCTGTATCCGACCCCCCGCACCGTCTCGAACAGATCTCCCGCCGCTTCCGTCTTCGCCCGCAGGCGCCGCACATGCACGTCCACCGTGCGCGTCCCCCCCAGGTAGTCAAGCTCCCACACGTGGTCCAGAATCTCCTGCCGGCTGAACACCCGTCCGGGGTTGCGCATCAGAAACAGCAGGAGTTGATATTCCTTCAATGTCAGCTCGATGGGGGCCCTGTTTACAGCTACCTCATACGTCGCCGGGTTCAACGTCAGCGACCCGACCCGAAGCCTCTCGGGACTCGAATTCGAGTCGAGCCGCCACCGCGCCAGACGCAAGCGCGCAGCCAGCTCGCTCAAACGGTACGGCGCCAGGATCACGTCATCGAACCCCAAAGAAAGGTCGAGCCGAGGCCCCTCCTGCTCGAAAACGAGCGCGATGACCGATGTCCTTCGAAGAACGCGATCCCGCTGCACCGCCCTGCACGCCTGCTCCGCATGCACCCCCAACGCGCGGAAATCGACCACCGTCGCGATCGGCGCGCCGCCGTGGACCTGGAATCCGCCTGCCGCCCACGTGATCGCGACCGGCCGATAGCTCAATCGCCGCACGTCCGCCGCGAAGCTGCTCGTGGGTTCCCCCTCAGCTCCAACGATCACGACCGCAGGCCCACCGACCTTAGGCATCTGCCAGTGCCTTTCCTACGGTCCCCGCTGATCCCGTCACGACGTCGACACTCAAGCCGCCAGCGCGAGCGCAAGCTCGTAGAGGCGCTGATCCAGCGGTTTCTTCTTCGTCCACGTCTCCCCCAGTGGAGTCAGGACGACCGCGCTGTTGACCCGGCCCACCATCTGCCCCGACGCCCCCTCCATCAGCGCACTGACCGCCGCCGCCCCCAGCTCGCTCGCCAGGATCCGGTCCCGCGCCGTTGGATTGCCTCCGCGCTGCGTGTGCCCCAGGATCGTCGCCCGACACTCGATGCCCCCCAGTTCCCTCACCTTTCGAGCGATCTCCAGCGCGCCCCCCTCCTCATCGCCCTCCGCCACCACGATGATGCTGCTCGACTTGCCCTGCCGCAGCCCCGCGATAATCGTCTCGTGTATCTGCTCCACCCCCGTCCGGTCCTCCGGCACCAGAATCATCTCCGCCCCCCCGGCCGCCCCGACGCTCAGCGCGATGAAACCCGCCTCCCTCCCCATAACCTCCACGAAGAACAACCGGTCGTGGCTCGTCGCCGTATCTCGAATCCGGTCGATCGCGTCCAGCGCTGTGTTCACCGCCGTGTCATAGCCGATCGTCTCGTCGGTCCCATACAGGTCGTTATCGATCGTCGCGGGAACCCCGACGATAGGGATCGCGTGCTCATCCCGCAGGTCCTGAGCGCCCCTGAACGTCCCGTCGCCCCCGATCGCCACCAGCCCCTCGATCCCCGCCTGCGCCAGCAGCCGCGCCGCCTTCGCCCGCTCCTCTTGTTGGAAGAACTCCTCGCTCCTGGCGGTCTTGAGTATCGTCCCCCCCAGTTGGATGATGTTGGAAACCGATGCGTGATTCATCTCCTCGAACTCACCCATCAGCATCCCCGCGTACCCCCGGCGAATCCCTACGACCCGGAGGCCGCGGCCCAGCCCGAACCGCACCACTGCCCGCAGGCAGGCGTTCATCCCCGGTGCATCGCCGCCGCTCGTAAAGACCCCTATCGTTTTCATCGAGCCATTGCCTCAGTGCGTCGCTAGTAAGTAGATCGCAAGCCCAAAGGGCCCGAGTCCGAGCACGAACGGGGCCCAGAATAGCCCCGCCTGCCGCCGGCTCTCGGCGTCATTGTAGCACCATCCCGCCGCGAACAGGCTTACGCCGAACCACACGTAGCCGCTCAGCTCGCCTCGCAAGATCGCAATCAACGCCATGAAGAACGACACCACACCCATCGCCGCGAGCGCAAGGTACATCTGCCTCGATCGGCACCAGCCGACCCCCGGCGACGCGAATGCCCCCATCGGACTCTCGGCCGCGGCGAACGAGCCCCGCAGCTCGCGTACCACCTGGTCCTCTATCTTCGCCCGTTCCTCCCGCGCCCGGTCAATCGCTCCCAGCGTAGCGGTCGCCCCCATAGACGCCTCACTCACCCTCTGCGCCGCAGCCACCGACCCCACCAGGTCCCCCTTCCTTCGCAGAATCCCCGCCAGCATACTCAGCGCCGGCACCGAATTGCCGTCGGCTTCGAGCACCTCGCGCACCAGTCGCTCCGCCTCATCCAGCTTCCCTCGCTGCTCCGCCAGGTAAGCACGGCGCATGACGAGCGCCGTCTGGGGGTCGAGGCCCCAGTCTCCCCGCGGATGTGGGGCCGGCCTTCCGGCTTCATCGGGAAGCTGTATAAGCTCCGTCCCACATGACCAGCAAAACCGGTCATCCGGCTTCACAAACGCCCCACAGGCGAGGCAGCGAACCACCGACGTCATCGTCCGCTCGCCGCCTGCCGCCAATCTCTCGTTCCATCGAAAACCAGGTGCGCCGCTCTCAATCCCTCGGTCTCCATCCCGGACCATCCAGCGCCGGCTCGCAGCGGGCCGCCGCAGGCCCCGTTCATCCACTCATACTTTATTGGCGCACGACAACCCCTTTCCTGCTGTCGCGGACATCCGCAAACAGAGGACAGCGCTCGCGGTTTGCAGAAACCAGAGGCACGCAGCCACTCTGATTCGCAAGGCCGGTGAAGAACCCGTGAATAGCCCTCGACAGATTAGCCCGAGTCGCGCCCTGCTGCTAATCGCCCTTCTCTCGGCCTCCATCTCCTTAGCCCGTCTCTCACCACCTGCCGTGGGTGCGGTCCTCGACTCCCGAACCATCCAATCCGAGACCTTGCATAACGGCCTCCGCCTCGTCGTCGCCAACGACCCAGACGCCCGCGTCGTGGCCGCGGAAGTCGTCGTGAAGGTCGGCGCGGCCGATGATCCGCCTGGCCAGAAGGGCATCGCGCACCTCCTCGAGCACATCCTCTGGGCCGGCCCGCCGGACTCCGACAACGATCCCCGTATGAGAATAGAGCGAATCGGCGGCGTCATCGACGCCGGGACCCTGCGCGACTACACCCGCTTCTACGCCACCGTCCCCGCTGGCAACCTCGACCTCCTCATCGGCGCGCTCGGCGACACGGTGCTCCAGGATGACTTCGGCGAGGACATCGTTTCGCGCGAGCGCCAGATCGTCTTCGAGGAGTCTGCCGGCCGCGCAGAGGACCCCCGCCGGGTCCTCAACGACCTCGCCTTCGCCGAGCTCTACCCCCCCGCACACCCATATTCCAGTCCCATCGACGGCGCTCCGGACGACCTCAAACGGCTCGACGCGGCCCGCCTTGCGTTCTTCCACCAGACCTGGTACGTCCCGAACAACATCGCCGTGATCGTATCGGGCGACGCACCCTTTGACTCGGTGCGAGATCTCGTCGCTCAGACCTTCGGGCAGCTCCGGCCCGCCGCGCTCCCCCCGCGAGCGATGCCCATCTCCTCCCGCACGACCCACACCCGGCTCCGCACCCTGGACGTACCCATCGAAAAGGCCTATGTCATGGCCGCCTTCATCGGCCCCAAAGCAGCCGAGCACACCTCCGTCTGCGCCAGTGACCTTCTCGCGACAATGCTCACCCATGCTCCCACCGGTCGGCTCGCCTTCGAGCTCGAGGAGAAGCAATCCCTGGCCCTGGACGTCGGAATCGACTTCCTTACGCAAAGAGAGAGTGCCCTCTTCGGGCTGTGGGCGGTCTGTGAGCCTGAGAACACAGATGCCGTGCGGGAAACGATCCACCGTGAGCTGGCTCGGTTCGCGCGGGAGCCCGTCCCCCCAGCCGAGCTCGCCGTGGCCAAACGACTCCTCACCGCCGGCTATGCCTTCGCCAACGAAACACCCTCCGACCGCGCCGCCACCCTTGGCTTCTACGAAGCAATCGACAGTTATCGCGCCGCCTCCTATTACCTCTCCTGGGTATCTGCCGTCCGGGCAGACACCATTGCCGAGGCCGCTGCCTGGTACGCCGGCGAGCCCGTCTGGATCATCCTCCGGCCGGAGGCAAGGCAATGATCCGTTGGCTCGCGCTGTCCCTCTTGCTCCTCACGGCCGCTCCCTGCTCCGCCTCCGCCGCGCCCGCCAAGCGACTCACCCTCCCCAACGGTCTGCGCCTCCTCCTCAAGTCGAACTGGTCCACCGACGTCGTCGCCATGGAGCTTCTGCTGGACGTATCCGCCGAGGACGAACCCGCTGAACAGGAGGGCATGCGCTACCTGATTCAGCGTCTCCTCCTCCGAGGTACGGCCCGAGAAACAGGCGACTCCATGGGGCGCCGCCTCGCCGCCGTCGGTGGAATCGCCGACACCACCGTTGGGCTCGACTATGTGGAGGTCTACGCCCTCGTCCCCGTCGAGGGCTTCGAGACAGCCCTCAACCTCCTGGCCGACGCCGCCAGACGCCCGGCCTTCTCGCCGGAGGAGGTGGAGAAGCAGAAGGTCGACGCCCAGGAGTTCGCTCGCGCGGCCCGCGACGAGCCCTTCCAGGAAACCTACCTCGCCTTCCGCGAAGCACTCTACCGATCTCATCCCTACGGCGCGCTCACCCTCGGCATCCCCAGCCGACTCGCCGCCATCTCCAGAGAAGACATCCTTCGGTTTCACCGGGAGAACTACGTCCCAAACCGCGCGGTCATCTCCATCTGTGGGGGCGTAGGCCAGGCCCGCGCCATGCGCGCCGTTCGAGATGCCTTCGGCGGCTGGGCCGAGGGCCAGCCCGAGCGGCGGCGCGCACTCCCCGCGGTGACCCTCCGCGCCTCCGAGATCGCTGCCCGCGAGCGTCACCTCCGCCGCGCCCACCTCATCCTGGGCTTCCCCGCCCCCGCCGCCGATGAGACCGATTACTACATCGTGCAGGTCATCGATTCCATCCTCAGCGGCGGCGCCACCGCCCGACTCCCCCGGAGGCTCCGAGAGGACCTGGGGCTGGTATACACCGTGTCTTCCTTCTACCCGACCCTCGCTCACGACAGCCATTTCGGCATCTACGCGGTCACCGAGCCACACCACCTCAGCACGATCAAATCCGCCATCATCGATGTCCTCGACGACCTCGCCCGTCATCCTGTCTCTCAGGAAGAGCTGTCGCGGGCGAAGACATACCTCCTGGGCAGCTATGCCCTCAGCCATCAACGTATGAAGGAGCAGGCCTATTCGCTCGCCTGGTACGAGATTCTTGGCCTCGGTGTCGGCTTCGAGGGTCGCTATGTGGAGGCGATACAGTCCGTCGCTCCAGAGCAGGTGCAGGAAGCCGCAGATCGCATCCTGAGACACTTTGTGCTTGCCGTGACGGTACCTACGACCTGATGTTCGATCCCTGACACACGGATCCAGCGGCGCCCGAAAAGGGTATCGCCCCTCCGGACAGAACTGGTATGTTAGCGGAGTTTCCCCAGCGGTAGGCGGGAGGGAACCTATTGGCCTGGGAAAGGAGCAGCTTTCTTGAGTTCATCCGACGGCAACAAACACTTCACCCCGGATGCGTCGTTCAACCCTATCCAGAGCTTCACCTCGCGCAAGATGACCCGGAAGGAGAAGGTCCTCAAGACGCAGATCGACACCTACCATGTCAGCGATGTTGACGACACCGCCGTCATCTACGTCGGCGCCAAATCTCTGCCCATCCTGACCAGCCTGGAGTTGCCCGACGCAGAGTGCGACGGGCTGACCTTCAAGCAGCGCGTCGTCCAGACCAACCGAGGCGACTGTCTTTTGCTCGCTCGCTGGAAGCCGGACCGCTACATGCGTCGCACCGCCCCCGTCTCCTCCCAGAAGTGGTTCGTGGAGAAGAAGCTGTTCCCGCCCGATAAGGAGCGGTTCTTCCACCGTCTCGAGAGAACCGTAAGCGAGGGAGCGGAAGAAGAAGGCTGAGAAGCGCCGTTGTCGGCCCCTGTAACGGCCCCGCGGCTTCACGCCTCGAAGTCGGTGCCATCGGTGCCCTTCGGGTCAAGCAGCCCTGAGGCGCCGGCCGGTTCGGCCCATACACCGTTCCCACGCCACCTGTGTGTAGGCTTGTCAAACATAGGTAACACCATCGGAGAGTGATTGGTTGTATTGGGTGAGGACCTGGGCTGGGGTTTTCCAGCCGAGGGCGCCATGGGGGCGGCCGGTGTTGTAGCGATGGTTCCAG
>Ga0307377_10001494_pt1 | contig 29436 bp, 31 predicted proteins | sample TR3MG_FD_202535 | JGI IMG/M metagenome (GOLD analysis project Ga0307377, IMG submission 202535) | Soil microbial communities from Risofladan, Vaasa, Finland - TR-3 | ecosystem: Environmental > Terrestrial > Soil > Coastal area > Acid sulfate soil | place: Finland: Risofladan, Vaasa | collected... | reverse complement strand
CGCGCCAGCCGGCCGCACGCGCGGGCGGCAGAAACAGCCGCGACTCTGGAAGGCGTGCGTTCTCGTATTAAGGGAACCCGTTGCAGCGAAGAAGCCGGCGCAGGCCGGCTTTTTTTTGCCTGCTCGCAGGGCAATTGAGCCGACAGCGGGATCACGGGTATCATTCACCCCCACGCCACCCGGCGCCAGGAGAGCTTCCACATGAAAGCAGTGCTTTGCAAGCAATACGGTTTGCCCGATACGCTCGTCATAGAAGATATTCCGTCGCTGGCGCCTGCGCCCGGTCAGGTGGTCGTGAGCATGAAGGCCGCCGGCGTCAATTTTCCCGATGCGCTGATCATTCAGGGCAAATACCAGGCGAAGCCGCCGTTCCCGTTCTCGCCCGGCACCGAACTCGCGGGCATTGTGAAGGCAGTGGGTGAAGGCGTGAAGCAGCCCAAGCCCGGCGACGCCGTGATCGCCTACGCCGGCTGGGGCGGATACGCCGAAGAGGTCGCCGTGGATGCGCGCGCCTGCATCCCCATGCCACCCGGCGTGGACTTCAAGGTGGCCGCTTCTTTCATGATGACCTACGGCACTTCCTACCATGCTCTCAAGGATCGCGCGCTGCTGCAAGCCGGCGAGACCCTGCTGGTACTGGGTGCCGCGGGCGGCGTGGGCAGCGCCGCAGTCGAGCTGGGCAAGCTCATGGGCGCGCGCGTGATCGCGGCGGCATCGAGCGAGGACAAACTGGAAGCCTGCCGGCAACTGGGCGCGGACGCCACGATCAACTATTCGATGGAGGATTTGCGCGAAGCGGTGAAGCGCATTACCGAAGGCAAGGGCGTGGACGTGGTCTACGATCCTGTCGGCGACAAGTTCGCCGAGCCGGCGATGCGCGACATGGCCTGGGGCGGGCGCTACCTGGTGATCGGTTTTGCCGGCGGCGAGATTCCGAAAATTCCGCTCAACCTGCCGCTGCTCAAGGGCTTTTCCATCGTCGGCGTGTTCTGGGGCAATTTCACGCGCAAAGAACCGCAGAAGAACGAAGCCAACGTGCGCGAGCTGCTGGGCTGGATCGCCGGCGGCAAGCTCAAACCGCTGGTGAGTGCCGCCTATCCGCTGGAGCAGGCGGCGCGTGCGCTGAACGACGTGCTCGAGCGCAAGGTCAAGGGCAAAGTGGTGCTGGTCACGGGTTGAAGCACGGCGCCTGGCTTCAGTAGCGCGGCGCGCCCGCCGGCGGCTGCGGCTCGCGCACATAGCCCAGGCGCTGCGGCGCCTCTTGCGCGCGGATACGCGCGAGCGGCAGGCTGACGGCGCCGGTGTTGAAATAAATGCCGGCCGCGTCATTTCCTTGCTCGATCAAGGCAAGCAGCCGTTCCTCTTCGAGCGCGCGGTCATCCGCGTAGCACAGCGCTTCCAGCGCTCCCGCCAGATCGCGGTCGAGCAGCAGCCCGGGCCCGTGTTCGGTGACAAGCAGCAGATTTCCCGCCTCGTCCATGTACGCCGCCTGCAACGTCGCACAAGCAGTCCCCACATGCGTCTCGAACGACAGCGGATTTGTGCGCGCGATGCGATAGACCAGCGGCGTGTAGGCCAAATCGACGTACACCCGCTGCGGTCCGTTCTGGAAATACCAGCGTCCCTGCTGGTCGTGATGGTAATTGCGGCCGATGAATTCGATCAGCTTCGGATTGGCGACTGGCTCGAACCCGGTGCCCGTGCCTGCCGTGCCGGCGGCCGACGTGCTGCGGATCGTCCACCGACCGCGACGGTCGAGCGCGAGCCAGCCGCAGACCGCCGGCACATTCGGCCATTTTGCCAGGGCGCGCGCGACGATATCGTCCATGAATTCGGTTCTCGCTTCGAATTTGCCGAACGCCGATGCACGCCAGTATATGCTCAATCAAAATTCCGGAGCTTAAGTGGCGGGCGCCCGGCAGCAGTTGTGACGCGCGTCAATCGGCGCAAGGAAATCTGCAGTAATGTAACGAACGTCTTTTTTCCTCGGAGAACGCGATGAAGATCACCCCTAGAATTCTCGCCACGGTGCTGGCCCTGGGTCTGGCCGGCGCAGCCTACGCGCAGAACGGCTTACCGCCGACCCAGACCTATGGCAGCGTCAGCTTCATCACCGGCGGCGTTGGCCTGGACGAATCCACCGCCATGAGGGCGGCGCAAAAAGATTACGCCCTGTCCCTGCTGTTCGCGCAAACCAAGCGCGGCGAGTACCTGTCCGACGTCAAGGTAAGCATCAAGGACAAAAGCGGCAATACCGTGCTCGAAGCCGTCTCCGACGGCCCCATGCTGCTCGCCAAGCTGCCTCCGGGCGCCTACAGGATAAGCGCCGTGCACGACGGGAAAACCCTGTCGAAAACGGTGCGGATAGAAGCGAAGGGCGTGACCCGAGCGGCGTTCGTGTGGCAACCCGCGGCCGAGGCGACGAAGGAATAGCTTCGCCGTATGCGGCCGACGTTTCGGAGTCGGGCGCTTCGGCGCCTTGCCCGGAAATACGCTTGGGCCTATAGTACGGCGCTCCAAGAGTCTGAAACGAGACGAGAGGATCCAGCTGTGGATGGACGGGTTCCGCCCCTTCCGCAGCCTCTCGTGCTCCCGAAATTAGCCCTTCGCAAACCGATTTTTGCAGCAGGGCCTAAGCGGAACCGAGGACGCCGAATGGCACGCGAACAATTTGCCTTTCATCACACGCTGCGGGTGCGCTGGGCGGAGGTGGACAGGCAGGGCATCGTTTTCAACGGCAACTATTTTCTCTATTTCGACGTCGCCATCACCGAATACTGGCGCGCCATAGGCATCGACTATCCGGACGGCTTCATCAATGCCTTCGGCACCGACATGTACGCGGTCAAGGCGACCGCGGAATATCACGGTTCGGCCGAATTCGACGACATTCTCGACATTTATGGCCGCACCGCGCGCCTTGGGCGATCGAGCATGCAGTTCCTGCTCGAGATCTGGCGCGGCGACATTCATTTGGTCAGCGGCGAATTGATTTATGTGAACGCCGATCCGGCGACAAAAAGGTCGGCCCCACTGCCGGAACAGCTGCGCCAGAAGATCAGCGCTTACGAGCGGCTGATTCCCTTGACCGGCGTGACGCCGGCGCCCTCCCCCGCATAGTCCGTTTGCAGGCAGCGCGCTGCTGCCACGCCCGCCGGCCTATCGGCTAAAATAGGCGTTCCTCCGCTTTCTTCTCCCATGGAAAACATCATGCAAGTCCGCGACAAACTATATATCAACGGCCAATGGGCCGCGCCCAAGGGCAGCAAGTCCATAGACGTGATCAACGCGTCGACCGAGGAGGTCATGGGGCGCATTCCCGAAGGCACGGCCGATGACGTCAACGCCGCGGTGGCGGCGGCGCGCGCCGCTTTCGACGCCTGGGCCGCGACCCCCGCCGCCGAGCGCGCCGCTTTCCTGCAGAAAATCCACGAAGGGCTGAAAGCGCGCATGGAGGAGATCGGCAAGCTGATCGCAGGCGAAGTCGGCATGCCGCTGAAGCTCGCCACCATGATCCAGGTGGGCTCGCCCACGGCCACTTTCGGCATGTACGCAAAAATGCTGGCGAATTTCGCCTTCGAGGAGAAGGTCGGCAATTCGCTCGTCCTGCGCGAGCCGGTCGGCGTGGTCGCGGCGATCACGCCGTGGAATTATCCGCTGCACCAGATTGCGGCCAAGGTCGCGCCGGCGCTGGCCGCAGGATGCACCGTGGTACTCAAGCCTTCGGAAGTGGCGCCGCTCAACGCCTTCGTGCTCGCCGAAATCATCCACGCCGCGGGCCTGCCCGCCGGCGTGTTCAACCTCGTCACCGGCTACGGCCCGGTGGTGGGCGAAGCCCTGGCCGCGCACCCGCAGGTCGACATGGTGTCCTTCACCGGCTCCACGCGCGCCGGCAAGCGCGTGTCCGAGCTCGCCTCGGCCACGGTGAAGCGCGTGGCGCTCGAACTCGGCGGAAAGTCGGCTGCGGTCGTGCTCGATGACGCCGATCTCGCGGCAGCGGTCAAGGGCACGATCAACGCTTGTTTCCTGAATTCCGGCCAAACCTGCTCGGCACATACGCGCCTGCTGGTGCCCGAGAGCAAATACGAAGAGGCGGCCAAAATCGCGGTCGAGGTGGCCAAGGGATTCACCCTCGGCGACCCCTTGGGCGGCGCGGCCAAGCTCGGACCGCTGGTGTCGGAGACGCAACGTGATCGTGTGCGCAGCTACATCAGGAAAGGCATCGAAGGCGGAGCGGAATTGCTCGCGGGCGGCGCGGACGCACCCGAAGGCCTGCCCAAGGGTTACTACGTCAAGCCCACCATATTCGGCCGGGTGAAGCCCGACGCCACCATCGCGCAGGAAGAGATCTTCGGGCCGGTGCTGGCTATCATCACCTACAAGGACGAGGACGAAGCCGTGAAAATCGCCAACAACTCGCCCTACGGTCTGGGCGGCGGCGTGTGGTCGAAAGACGAAGAGCATGCAAAAAAAGTGGCGCGGCGCATGCGCACCGGCCAGGTGGACATCAACGGCGGCCCGTTCAACCTGCAGGCGCCCTTCGGCGGCTTCAAGCAATCGGGCAACGGCCGCGAGCTCGGCCGTTTCGGGCTGGAGGAATTTCTCGAGTACAAATCGCTGCAATTGAAACCGGAAGCCAAAGTCTGATGACGATCAGATATTACTGGGAAGACTTCACCCCCGGCCGGGTATTCGAAACCGCCACGCGCACGCTGTCGGAAGAGGACATCGTGCGCTTCGCGCGCGAGTACGACCCGCAATCGTTCCATACCGACCCCGAGGCGGCCCGCGCCACGCCCTTCGGTGGACTCATCGCCAGCGGCTGGCAGAGCTGCAGCGTCACTATGCGCCTGATGTGCGACGGCTACCTGCTCGAGACTTCCTGCGTCGGGTCCCCGGGTCTGGAGGAATTGCGCTGGCTGAAGCCGGTGCGCCCCGGCGATGCGCTGCGGCTGAAAACCACCGTAATCGAATCCACGCCCTCGGCCAAGCAAGCCAATCGCGGCACCGTGCTGTTTCTCTGGGAAACCCTCAACCAGAATGGCGAAGTCGTGGTGTCTATGCGCGGACGCCAGATGTTTCTGCGGCGCGCGCCGGCGTAGGGGCTTGCATCGGTGAACTACAAATATTACTGGGAAGATTTCTATCCGGGCCAGGTGCTCGAAGCCGGCGGCATCAGCCTGTCCGAGGACGAAATCATCGAGTTCGCAAAAAAATACGACCCGCAGCCCTTCCATATCGACCGCGAAAAGGCGAAACAGTCTGTTTTCGGCGGCCTGATCGCGAGCGGCTGGCAGACCGCCGGCATCTGCATGCGCCTGATCTGCGATGTCTATCTGCTCGAGGCGGCGAGCATGGGCTCACCCGGCGTCGACGAGCTGCGCTGGGTCAAGCCGGTACGCGCCGGCGACACGCTGCGGCTAAAATCCACGGTGCAGGAGACGCGCGCCTCGTCCAGCCGCCCCGACATGGGCACGGTACGCTCGCGCTCGGAAGTCTACAACCAGCACGGCGAACTGGTGATGCATATGTCGGGCGTGGGCATGTTCCGCCGCCGCAGTCCGTAAGGGCGCGCGGGGCACCGCTCAGCTTGGCCCAGAGGCGGGTGAAATGTAGGAGGGGCGGCCCCCGCCCCGACACGTGCCATGATTAACCATTGACCGGCTCGGGGGCGGGTCTCCCACAATCGAAAACCGATCGGCACTATCCGGGTTTAGGTTTGCGCCACACGCTCGCCAGCCAGGATTGCTGCTCCCGCGGCAGGCCGCTCGGACGGTAGTAGTGGGCCAGTTCGACGAATCCCGCGCCGGAGACATAGCCGCGCCAGGTGGCAAGGTCGTAAAACGCGCCATAACGCCCGCGGTTCCAGCCTTCCTCGTTGCTGCCGCGCGGGTTCGAGGCGAACAGCACGCCGCCCGGCTTCAATGTGGCGCACAGCTCGGCCAGCACGCGCGGCAGTTCCTGGCTGGCGACATGAAACAGCGAGGCATTGGCGTACACCCCGTCGAAGCGATCAGCGGGCAAATCGAGTTTTAGAAAATCCTGCTGCCACACTTCGCAGGCGCTGTAGGCTTGCGCCATTTCCACGAATTGCGCGGCGCCTTCCAGCCCGATGGCAATGTGACCAAGGTCGGAAAACGTCTTGAGGTCGCGCCCCGGCCCGCAGCCGAAATCGAGGATCGTGCACGGCGGCCCGCCCACGATGTGCTCGAGCAGCGCGGCGATGTTCTGGCTGACATCGTGATCGCGCGTCTTGTCGAAAAAATCCCCAGCGCGCTGATTGTAATGCTCCAGCGTGAGCGCGCTGATCCGGTCCAGATCCTGCGGCTTCAGTTTCACCTTAGTGCTTCCCGCCGTATCCGGCCACGCCCATCAGCAGCCGGGTGAAACCGTACGCGCTCCAGATCAAAATTCGCCGCCACAGCGGCTGGTGATGCCACGCGCTTTTCGCCACCACCCTGCCGCCGCTTTTCATGTGATCGAGCAGGCTGCGGCGCAACTCCTGCGAAAAATGCAGATCGTCGACGATGACGTTCGCCTCGCGCGCCAGCATCAGGCTGAACGGATCGATGTTGGAGGAGCCCACCGTCGCCCAGCGCCGGTCGATCACCGCGACTTTCGCGTGCAGGAAGCTCTTGTGATACTCGTAGATCTCCACCCCGGCATCGAGCAGCGAGCCGTACAAGGCGCGCGAGGCGTAGTAGAGCAGCACGTATTCGACCCGTCCCTGCAGCAGCAGCACCACGCGCACGCCGCGCCGCGCCGCCGCGCGCAGCGCCTGGCGGAAGCGCGCGCCGGGAAAGAAATAGGCGTTGGCGATGATGACTTCTTTGTGCGCGCCGCGGATCGCTTCGAGATAAGCATCCTCGATGTCGGAACGATGGCGAAAATTGTCGCGAACCACCAGCGCGGCGTGCTGCTCGCCGCGCGCGGCGGCGTCGACCGGCTTGTGCCGCTGCGCACTGCGCTTCAGGCTCGCCCAGGCAACCCGGCGCCACAGGCGCTCGGTCTGCTCCAGCACGCTCGCCACCAGCGGTCCCTCGATGCGCACGGTGTAGTCGTAGCGCGGCGGCGTATGGCCCGGGGTGTGCATGTCGTCGATGATGTTGATGCCGCCGAGGAAAGCCACGTGCGCGTCGACGACTACCAGCTTGCGGTGCAGACGCCGCAGGCGGTTGCGCCGCAGCGTCAGCGGCGAGGTCTTGGGCCCGAAAATCAGCACCTCGACATCGGCCGCGTGGAGCAGCCGCCGCGTCTGCTCGAACAGGCCCTTGGAGCCGAAGCCGTCGACGAGCACGTGTACGCTCACGCCGCGCCCGGCCGCGCGCACCAGCGCGGCGGCAATGTCTCTGCCGGTGCTGTCGTCGGCGAAAATATAGGTTTCCAGATAAATCTCGCTCTGCGCCGCGTCGATCGCATGCCGCAGCGCCGGGAAATACGCGCCGCCGTTGGTGAGCAACTTCAGCTTGTTGCCGCCCAGGAATTCCGGCGTCATCGCAGTTCCAGCTCCACGCTCAGCGCGGCGTGATCGGAAATGCGGGACCAGGGCAAACCGTGGTGCACCTGCGCCTGGCGCACATCGAAGCCACGCGCGTAGATGCGGTCCAGGCGCAGCAGCGGGAAAGTGCTCGGAAAGGTGCGCGCCGGCCGGCCGCGCTGATCGCGGAACACCTCCTTCAAATCGAGCACCTTCACCAGCGCCCGCCCCGCGGAATTGCGCCAGTCGTTGAAATCCCCCGCGACGATGAGCGGTGCGCCCTCCGGCACCAGGCGCTGAACTCGATCGGTGAGCGCCGACAGCTGGCGCCTGCGGCCGCGCTCATACAGGCCGAAGTGGACGCACATGCAGTGCAGCGGCACTGCGCCCAGCGCGATTTCACAATGCAGCAGGCCGCGCTGTTCGAAAGGATTGGTGGACACATCCTGGTTTTCCGCGCTGACGATCGGAAAGCGGCTGAGTATCGCGTTGCCGTGGTGACCGTGGTCGTACACTGCGTTGCGGCCGTACGCGTAGTCCGGCCACACCTCCTCGGCGAGGAACTCGTACTGCGGCTCCGCCGGCCAGCCGAGAACATGCCGCGCATGGAGTTCGTGTTCGCCCTGCACCTCCTGCAGAAACACCAGGTCCACATCGAGCAGTCGCAGATGGTGACGCAACTCGTGCACCATCATGCGCCGGTTGAAATGGGAAAAACCCTTGTGGATGTTGTAGGTGGCGAGGCGGAGTTTCATCCCGACCTCACGCTCGGCGTCAATTCAGCCATGGCCATAATCAGGCGTAGTCGCTTATGAGTCAATAGTACCGAACTGAATGGTGGAGCTGCATCCGAGGGGGGGATTTACAAGGGGGGGTGCACCCCCCCTTGTTCGTGGAATTAGGGCTCTTTCTTCGCCGGAGACGCGCTGTTTGCTTCAGGCTAATCCGATCTAAGGCTTCAAACCCTGAAACATCTTCTCCCGCCCGACCTTGATCAGAAATTTTCCGTCGTACATGAATATATCGGCAGTAGCGAACGTGTCGCCGAAAGCCTCCGGAATGAAGGATCCGGTGCCGATTACGTCCACCGGCGCGCGCGCATGGCCGAACATCTTGCACTTGAACGACGTGAATCCGCTGGAGCCGACGATGCGCGCAGCGTTGAAACCGGCGGCGTCCAGGGATTCGCGCATCTTGATTACGCTCGCCACCGACACGCCGGTGCCGAACAGCACCTTGCGCACGCGGTCCTTGACGATGTTGAGCGTGTCAGAATCGTAAGCCTCCTCGCCCATCACCGCCCGCACCGCCTCGAACTCGTTCAGCACATGCAGCCAGTCGGCCACCGTTTCGACCGACTGCTCGTAATCGAGCCCCTCGGCATAGCGCTCGCCGTGGGTGTCGAGGCGAAACGCCAGCGTGCGCGTGCTCGACGGATCGGCCGGCAGGACGTCCTTGTACCACCAGCGGCACACTTCCAGTGCGTCGCTGAATTCACGCGCGTAGTAATCGACCAGGACAGTGAGGTTGTCCCGCGGGTGGGTTTCGGCGTACATCTGCGCCGCCCGCAGGGTCGAGCCGGCATAGCCGACGATGGCGTGCGGCATGGTGCCCACGCCGCTTTCCTGGCCGTAGAAGTGCGCGGTCAGGTCCTGCGAGCCGCCGACGAAGCCGATCGCGCCGGCGAGCTTGGCGATGCGGCTGCCGACAGCGGCGCCGTAAGCGGCCAGAACCGACAAATCGTCGCCGCAGGCGTGACGCGCATGCATGTCGATGAAGGCCACCTTTGGCAGGTCGGTCGCCATCTTGTAGGCATTGTAGGCCGAGACGCAGGCGGTGCCGACGCGGCGCAGGATCAGCGTCTCCAGCTCCACCAGCGCGGCGAACGAGCCGGTGTAGGTGAAAATCGGCTTCTGGTCCGGAACGAAGGCGCCCTCCTCGTACAGGCGCGTGATCTTGAGCGGCGAAGCATCCGGCGGGTAATATTCGCGCAGGATTTCCAGCGCGGGATTGACGGCGCAAATGGTGCCGCGGCGCAGGAATACGCCGTAGGTCACGACCTTGTCGCCGAATTTCTCCACGATCTGGCGCGACTTGGTGAAATACTTGTCGGTGCGCGAAAGCAGGTAATCGGCGCGCTCGCGACGCTCGGTCTCCAGCTTCAAATCCAGGGGTTTATTCATGGCAAAGGGCCGTTTATCCAGAGGGGGTCCATTATGGACGGCGTGGCACCTGCGCGGCAAGCGTCAGGCTCACTTGTCAGGCTCACTTGAGCAAGGACGTGCGCGGCACTGCTTGCGTGAGCCGTATCGCTTACAGCTAGCCGGCGCTGCCGCGCTTTTGCGGCAGCAGCAGGATCGCGTCGCGATTGGTCCAGGAAGGTGTGCGCGCGGCGGCTTCTTTCCACGGCAGCCATTCGTAGCGCAGATGTTCGGCCGGCTCCAGCCGCACCGGCACGATCGCGGGCAGTTCCAGGCCGAATATATGCTCGCGGTTATGCGTCACGCCTTCCGCATAGCGGCTGCGGTGCTTGTTGAAGATCTCGAAGTTGTTTTCGATGCCCCAGTCCTCCAGCCGGTATTTCCGGACATCGATGCCGGTCTCCTCGCGCACTTCGCGCGCGGCGGTTTCGGCGAGCGGCTCGTCCTGGTGATCGATGCTGCCCGTGACCGACTGCCAGAAGCCCGGCCAGCCGGCGCGCTCCAGCATGAGCACGAGCAGGTCGGTGGTGTAAATCACGACCAGGACCGAGCGCGGGATTTTGTGGCCCTGTGACACGCCTGGCGGATGAATGCGTCGATCAGGCGGCGGGCAGCTGCGGCAACCCGGCGTCCCACCCGTCCGGACCGCTGACGATGGCCCAGAAAGGCTTGCCCTGACCCTGCCAGTATTCGGCGACGCCATCGAGCACTTCCACCGCGGTGACGAATTCCTGCTTGTGGCCGGCACCGAAATGTTTGCCGTGCTCCAGCAGCAGCACGTATCCCGGGGCCGGATGCCAGGAAAGGTCGCTCAGGCAGTCCTCCAGCGCATCCCAGTTGCCGCCGAACCAGTCGGGGAAAGCGAGCGCCTTGGCCAACAGGCCGGTGAATCCCTGCTTGTCATGGACGTGGCCGATGTCGACGCGCCACAGCGCCAGGCCCGCCGCCTGCGCCGCCTCGGCGATGAGCCGCGTGTCCGGACCGCTCAGGTAGACGCCGGCCTTGTCCTTGTCCCGCAACAGCTGTTCCAAAGAGCTACTCACGGATGCGCCTGAAAGAATTGTAATGATCGTCGCTGTAATAATACTCGCCCGGTGTGCCGGCGACGATGCGGCGCGCGCCGCGGTCGCGCGCCCCGGGCGTCCGCACCGTGTATTCGCGGTAGTAGCCGCGCTGGCGCGGGGGCAACATCCTTTCGCGGTTGCCGAACACGCTGCCGTCCTTGGCGTAGGCAAACGGCCCGCCCGCCTTGATCAGCGCCAGCGTAGCCTGTGCTTCCCGGGGCAAAGCGGCGACTTGGATATCGCCGATCGGGGCCGGGTCTTGCGCCAATGCGGCGCCGGTCAGCGCGAACAGCGCGCAAAATACGATGACGAACCGCTTCATGTTTGCAGCCGGCCGCTAGCTTTTTTCCGGCTGCTTCTCGGCGCTGCGCAATCGGATGTGCAGTTCGCGCAGCTGCTTCTCGTCCACCGGGCTCGGTGCTTGGGTCAGCAGGCATTGGGCCCGCTGCGTCTTGGGGAAGGCGATGACGTCGCGTATCGATTCGGTACCCGCCATCATGGCGACGACCCGGTCCAGGCCGAAGGCGATGCCGCCATGGGGCGGCGCGCCGTACTGCAGCGCATCGAGCAGGTAGCCGAATTTAAGCTTGGCCTCCTCCGCGTCGATGGCGAGCGCGCGGAATACCTTGGACTGCACCTCCTCGCGATGGATACGCACCGAACCGCCGCCGATTTCCGAGCCGTTCAGCACCATGTCGTAGGCCTTGGCAACCGCTTTGGAAGGATCGCTCGCGAGGTAGTCTTCGTGCCCGTCCTTGGGCGCGGTGAACGGATGGTGCATCGCGACCCAGCGCTTGGTTTCGTCGTCGTATTCGAACATGGGGAAGTCCACCACCCACAACGGCTTCCATCCGGCTGCCGCAAACCCTTTTTCGTGGCCGACCTTGACCCGCAGCGCACCCAGCGCATCGTTCACGATTTTGGCCTTGCTGTCGGCGGCGAAGAATATGAGATCGCCGTCCTTGGCACCGGAGCGCTCGACGATGGCATCGAGCGCTGCGTCGGAAAGATTTTTCACGATCGGCGACTGCAGGCCGTCGCGCCCGCGCGCGAGTTCGTTGACCTTGATATAGGCGAGCCCCCTGGCGCCGTAGATGCTTACGAACTGGGTATAGGCGTCGATCTCGCCGCGGGTGAGCGCGCCGCCGCCGGGAATGCAAAGACCGGCGACGCGTCCGCCCGCCGCTTTGGCGGCGCCTGCGAACACCTTGAACTCGACGTTTTTCATGACGTCGGTGAGCTCGGTGAATTCGAGCGCCACGCGCAGGTCCGGCTTATCCGAGCCGTAGCGCGCCATCGCCTCGGCGTAGCTCATCACCGGCAGGGGATTGGGCAAATCCACGTCGAGCGTCTGCTTGAACACCGCGCGCATCAGCCCTTCCATGATGCTGCGGATTTCCGCTTCGTTCAGAAAGGAGGTTTCGATATCCACCTGGGTAAACTCGGGCTGGCGGTCGGCGCGCAGATCCTCGTCGCGAAAGCACTTGGTGATCTGGTAATAGCGGTCGAAACCGGCAACCATCAGCATCTGCTTGAACAGCTGCGGCGACTGAGGCAAGGCGAAAAACATGCCGGCATGCACGCGCGAAGGCACCAGATAGTCGCGCGCGCCCTCGGGTGTGGATTTGGCGAGCATCGGCGTCTCGATGTCGATGAACCCGGCCTCGTCCAGGTGGCGGCGCACCGCCATCGCCACCTTGTAGCGCAAGCGCAGGTTCGCCTGCATCTGCGGCCGGCGCAGGTCGATCACGCGGTGGGTGAGCCTGGTGGTTTCCGACAGCTTGTCTTCGTCGAGCTGGAACGGCGGCGTCACCGCCGGATTGAGGATCTCGAGTTCGTGGCATAGCACCTCGATCTCGCCGCTCTTCAGCTTGGGGTTCACCAGCCCCGGCTCGCGCCGGATCACGCGGCCGCTCACCTTCAGCACGAATTCGTTGCGGATTTTCTCCGCCACGGCGAATACCTCGGGCCGCGTCGGGTTGCACACGATTTGGACCAGGCCTTCACGGTCGCGCAAATCGATGAAAATCACGCCGCCGTGGTCGCGCCGGGTGTTGACCCAGCCGCAGAGGGTGACGGTCTGGTCCAGCTGGGCGGCGCCGACCAGGCCGCAGTAGTGGGTACGCATAGTTATTGGTGAGGAGTGATGAGAGATGGGTAATGAGTGAGCAGGCGTCACTCATTACCGATTGCCCATTACTTTTGCGCGATTTCCCTCTTGCGTCTGGCGTTCCCATTGGGTGAAACAACGCCCATGGAGATGATGTATTTCAGCGCCGAATCCACGCTCATGTCGAGTTCGATTACATCCTCGCGCGGCATCATCACGAAATAACCACCGGTGGGATTCGGCGTGGTCGGCACGTAGATGCTGACATAGTCGCCCTGGAGGTACCGGGTGACATCGCCCCCGGGTGCGCCGGTGAGAAAAGCGATCGTCCACATGCCCTCGCGCGGCCACTGCACCAGCAGCGCTTTGCGGAAAGCCTCCCCGCTGGAAGAAAACAGCGTGTCGCTCACCTGCTTGACGCTGGAATAAATCGAATTCACCACCGGAATGCGGTGCAGGATTTCGTGCCATAAATGCACCAGGCGCTGGCCAACGAAATTCGCGGTGACCACGCCGGTAAGCATCACGATCACGAGCGTCAGCAACACGCCCATGCCCGGGATATGGAAGCCGAGCCAGTTCTCCGTGCGCCATGCGTCCGGTAGCAGCAGCAGGCTCTGGTCGAGCATATCGACCACCAGCTTGAGAACCCAGATGGTGATGACCAGCGGAATCCAGATCAGCAGCCCGGTGATGAAGTATTTTTTCATTCGGCCTTGGCTGGGCTTGCGCCGGCCGCCGGCGCCGCGGCCGCGGCTGGCTGGGCTTCAGTCTTGCTGTCGCTCTGACTCTTGCCCGCGCCCGCGGTCCCGCTCTTGCTCTCGGCCTTGCTCGTGGGCTTGGCGCCGCTGTTCTTGAAGTCGGTGGCATACCAGCCGCCACCCTTCAACTGAAAACCGGCGGCGGTCAGCATCTTGCCGAACGTCTCTTGCTTGCATTCCGGGCAGACGTGCAGCAAGGGATCGCTCACCTTTTGCAGATACTCTTTCTGAAACCCGCAAGACGAGCAGCGATATTCGTAAATAGGCACTTTGCCCTCCGGCCAACGAAAAAGAGGTTGATTATAACGGAAAAGCAGGGCTTCCCCACGGCCTATCTGTGGGCAAACCCTGCTTTTTCAAGGGGCTAGGCAACCGGCGCCGCGCCCGGACCTGCCTCAGAACGGGATGTCGTCGTCCATGTCCTGGAACTGGCCGGCAGGCTTCTTAGCCGGCCTGGGCTCTCCCGCCGCGGATGCCTCGCGCATCTCGCGCGGCTCGCCTGTGCCCATGCCGCTCCGCGAACCCAGCATCTGCATCGCGTCCGCGATGATCTCGGTGGTGTAGCGATCCTGGCCTTCCTTGTCCTGCCATTTGCGCGTGCGCAGCTTGCCTTCGATATAGACCTGGCTGCCCTTCTTCAGGTATTCGCCGCAGATTTCCGCGAGCCGGCCAAAACTCGACACGCGGTGCCATTCGGTCGCCTCCTTCTTTTCCCCGGTAGCCTTGTCCTTCCAGGTGTCGGTGGTTGCGACGGAGAAACTGCACACCGCCTTGCCGTCCGGCAGGAAGCGTGTCTCGGGGTCTTTGCCCAGATTGCCTACGACTATCACTTTGTTCACCGATGCCATTTCAACTCTCCTCTTCGATTTTTCTATCGAATACTACCTGGCCGCGCCATCTCCCAGCACCACATCGCCGCTTGTGTCCGCCCCGCTCTGGCGCACGCGCTTCGGCACACGCATGGTCGCAGCGGCAATGCCCCACAAGCAAATCAAGGTCCCTCCGAAAATGAATACCGGCGTCCGTCCATAATTCTGCATCAGCCAGCCCCCCGCCGCGCCGCCGAAGAACAGGCCCAGCGACTGCATGGTGTTGTACACGCCCAGGGCGGCGCCCTTGGCCTTCACCGGTGCCATGCGCGATACCAACGACGGCAGACTGGCCTCGAGTATGTTGAAAGCGACGAAGAAGCCCAGCAGCAGGACGACAAGCGCGGGGAAATTGTGCAAGGAAAACGCAAAACCCAGCTGTACCACGGCCATCAGCCCGATGGCGGCGAGGAATACCGATTTCATGGCATCTTTCTTTTCCGCGTAGATAATCGCCGGTATCATCAACGCGAAGGACCCCAGCACCACGGGCAGATAGATCTTCCAGTGCTCGTCCACCGGAATTCCGCCCGCGCTCACCATGGCGAGCGGCACCACCACGAAAATCGCCATCTGTACCGAATGCAGCGAGAAAATACCCAGATCGAGCCGCAGTAATTCCTTGTTCCTGAGTACGTCGGCAAAACGCGTCCCCTCTGCGTGATCCTCGGCGTGGGCATGTCCCGCGCTCTCCTTCGGCACCACGTCTATGACCACCCAGATCGCGATCAGCGCGAGCACCCCGGTGAGGATGAAAATGCCGCCCATGCCGATGTACCGATAGAGCAGGGGCGAGCCGACCATGGACAAGGCGAACATCATGCCTATGCTCGAGCCCACCAGGGCCATCGCCTTGGTGCGGTGCTGCTCGCGCGTCATGTCGGCAAGGAAGGCCATTACCGGCGCCGAGATCGCTCCCGCACCCTGCATCGCCCGGCCGACGATAATGAGGTGGATGCTGCCGCCTATCGCAGCGACGAAGCTGCCGAGCGCAAACAGCACCAAACCCAGGACGATAATGCGCTTCCTGCCATAGCGGTCCGAAGCCATGCCGTAGGGAATTTGCAGCATGCCCTGGGTCAGGCCATAGGCGCCGAGCGCAAGGCCCACCAGGGTGTGATTGCTCCCGCCTTTGAGGTGGGAGGCGTACACCGCGAACACCGGCAGGATCAGAAACAGGCCCAGCATGCGCAGGGCAAAAATCGAGGCAAGAGAAAGGGTTGCGCGAAGTTCCAGGGGGGACATGCGGTCGGAGCTGGCTGAAGACATGGAAAGTAGAAGTAGCGCGGTGGAGGTGGAATCTCGTATATTAGCAGGTTTGAATCTCCAGCCGGCATGAACCAGATAAGAATTCGCGGTGCGCGCACGCACAACCTGAAGAACCTGAATCTTGATCTGCCGCGCAACCGGCTGATCGTGATCACCGGGCTGTCGGGCTCGGGCAAGTCTTCGCTCGCGTTCGACACGCTCTACGCCGAGGGGCAGCGGCGCTACGTCGAATCGCTTTCCGCGTACGCGCGCCAGTTCCTGCAGCTCATGGAAAAGCCAGATGTCGACCTGATCGAGGGCCTGTCGCCCGCGATTGCGATCGAGCAGAAGGCCACCAGCCACAACCCGCGTTCCACCGTCGGCACAGTGACCGAAATCCACGATTACCTGCGCCTGCTGTACGCCCGCGTCGGCACGCCCTACTGTCCCGAGCACGCGCTGGCGCTGGAAGCCCAGTCGGTGGCGCAAATGGTCGACCACGTTCTCGCCTTGCCCGAGGACACCAAGCTGATGATCCTCGCGCCCGTCGTCGCCGGCAGAAAGGGCGAGCAGGCCGATCTGTTCGCCGAACTGCGCGCCCAGGGTTTCGTGCGCCTGCGCGTCGACGGCAAGATCTACGACATCGACGCCCTGCCGAAGCTGTCGAAGAACGTCAAGCACAGCACCGACGTGGTGGTGGACCGGCTCAAAGTCAGGCCGGAATTGAAGCAGCGCCTGGCCGAATCCTTCGAGACCGCACTGCGCCACGCCGACGGCCGCGCCATCGCCGTTGAAACCGACTCGGGCCAGGAGCACCTGTTCTCGGCCAAGTTCGCCTGCCCGGAGTGCAGTTACTGCCTGGCCGAACTCGAGCCGCGCCTGTTCTCGTTCAACAATCCCCTGGGCGCCTGCCCGGAATGCGACGGCCTGGGCACGATCGAGTTCTTCGATCCGCGCCGGGTGGTGGCCCACCCGCATCTGAGCCTCGCCAGCGGCGCGATCAAGGGCTGGGACCGGCGCAACCAGTTCTATTTCCAGATGCTCACCAGCCTCGCTGCGCACTTCGGCTTCGACGTGGAGGCAGCGTTCGAGCGACTGCCGCAAACGGCGCAGGACATCGTGCTCTACGGCAGCAAGGAAAAAATCGCCTTTTCCTACCTGAGCGAGCGCGGCCGCACGGTAGTGCGCGAGCACGAATTCGAAGGCGTGATTCCGAGTCTCGCGCGCCGCTACCGCGAGACCGACTCCATCGTGGTGCGCGAGGAACTGGCGAAATACCTGAACAGCAAACCCTGCCCGGCCTGCGGCGGCACGCGCCTGCGCGCCGAGGCGCGCAACGTCAAGATCGCCGACATGCCGATTTTCGAGGTGAGCGCGATGCCGCTCAAGCGCGGCCTCGCGTTTTTCCAGGCCCTTAAGCTGCCCGGGCACAAAGCCGCAATCGCCGACCGCATCGTGAAGGAAATCGCTTCGCGCCTCGCATTCCTCAACAACGTCGGGCTGGATTACCTTTCGCTCGACCGCGCAGCCGATAGCCTCTCCGGCGGCGAAGCGCAAAGGATACGCCTGGCGAGCCAGATCGGCTCCGGCCTCACCGGCGTCATGTACGTGCTGGACGAGCCCTCGATCGGCCTGCACCAGCGCGACAACGGACGGCTGCTCGATACGCTCAAGCACCTGCGCGACCTCGGCAACACGGTGATCGTGGTCGAGCACGACGAAGAGGCGATCCTTAGCGCCGACCACGTGGTCGACATGGGACCGGGCGCAGGCGAGCACGGCGGCAAGCTGGTGGCCGAGGGGACGCCGCAGGAAATCACGCACAATCCCGCCTCGCTCACCGGGAAGTATCTGTCCGGCCGCATGGAAATCCCCATGCCCCGCCGCCGCCATCGCTACGACAAGGCGCGCGTGCTGCGTCTGCGCGGCGCCAGCGGCAACAACCTCAAGAACGTGAACCTGGAGCTGCCGCTGGGTCTGTTCGTCTGTGTCACCGGCGTGTCGGGCTCGGGCAAATCGACCCTGGTGAACGACACCCTCTACCAGGCCGCGGCCCAGCATCTCTATGGCAGCAGCGGCGAACCCGCCCCGCACGCCTCGATCAGCGGACTGGAATTTTTCGACAAGGTAATCAGCGTCGACCAGAGCCCGATAGGCCGCACGCCGCGCTCCAATCCGGCCACCTACACCGGGCTATTCACGCCCATCCGCGAACTGTTCGCGGGCGTGCCCGCGGCGCGCGAGCGCGGCTACGGGCCCGGGCGCTTCTCCTTCAACGTCAAGGGCGGGCGCTGCGAGGCCTGCCAGGGCGACGGCGTGATCAAGGTGGAAATGCATTTCCTGCCCGACATCTACGTGCCCTGCGACGTCTGCCACGGCAAGCGCTACAACCGCGAAACGCTGGAAGTGCAGTACAAGGGCAAGAACGTGCAGGAGGTGCTGAAGCTGAACGTGGAGCAGGCGCACGCGTTTTTCGGTGCCGTGCCGATCGTCGCGCGCAAACTGAAAACCCTGCTCGACGTGGGCCTGGGTTATGTCGAGCTCGGCCAGTCGGCGACCACGCTATCCGGCGGCGAGGCGCAGCGGGTGAAGCTGTCGCTGGAGCTTTCGAAGCGCGACACCGGGCGCACGCTCTACATCCTCGACGAACCCACCACCGGACTGCACTTCCAGGACATCGACCTGCTGCTGCGCGTGCTGCAGCGGCTGCGCGACCATGGCAACAGCATCGTCGTGATCGAGCACAACCTCGAAGTGATCAAGACTGCAGACTGGATCATCGACCTCGGCCCGGAGGGCGGCGACGGCGGCGGCCGCATCATCGCCCAAGGCACGCCCGAAGATGTTGCAGAGAACCCGGCGAGCTTCACCGGACGCTATCTAAAGCATGTGTTGGCCCGAAAGAAGGCGGCGTGAGCAGGAAGCATGGGCCCCATCGGCAAGATGGGGATGCGACGGCCCGCGATTGCCGCCGGCCGCCGACAGGGCGATGGTGAAACCGAAACACTGATGAAGGAGGCGGCGGCTTAATCGAAATTTTGGCCGGCACCTCGCCAAGCTGTGCGGCTGTCAGCCCGGAGCGGAATTGATTTCAGGGTTCCAGCAATCGGGCGGCGGTTTTCCGTCCAACACGGCAAAGCTATTGTCCGCCACGACGTAGGCCATCGATCCCCTGCGTTTCCTCACCGCGCTCCTGAGATGCGGCGCCTGCGGCAAAAATCAGACAGCCAGTTCGGGCATGTTCCGGAACAGCGCCAGCACCTCCGGATTGGCGAGCGCATCGGTGTGCGTCACCGGCATGCCGTGCACCATCGCCTTCACCGCGAGTTCGACCACCTTGCCGTTTTTGGTGCGCGGGATGTCGGGCACCTGCACGATGCGCGCCGGCACATGGCGCGGCGTGGTGTGCTCGCGGATCTGGCGGCGGATGCGCTCTTCGAGCGGGGCGTCGAGCACGAGTCCGGGGCGCAGCTTGACGAACAGCACCACGCGCGTATCGCTCGGCTGCTCGGGCGGCCACAGCTGGCCGATGGCGACCGCTTCCTCCACTGCGTCGATTTTCTCGACCTGGCTGTAGATTTCGGCGGTGCCGATGCGCACGCCGCCCGGATTCAGGGTCGCATCGGAACGCCCGTAGACGATCATGGTGCCGCGCTCGGTCAGCTCGCAATAATCGCCGTGGCACCAGACATTGGGAAAGCGCTTGAAATAGGCCTCGTGGTAGCGCTTCCCGTCCGGGTCGTTCCAGAAACCGACCGGCATCGATGGAAACGGCCGGGTGCAGACCAGCTCGCCTTTCTTGCCCACGAGCGCGTGCCCGTCTTCGTCCCACACCTCCACTTTCATGCCCAGGCTGCGGCATTGCAGTTCGCCGCGCCATACCGGCAGGATGGGATTGGCGTCGGCGAAGCAGCCCATGATGTCCGTGCCGCCGGAGATCGACGACAGGCACACGTCGCGCTTGATCTCGCGATAGACGTAGTCGAAGCTCTCCGGCACCAGCGGCGAGCCGGTGGAAATGATGGTGCGCACCGAGGCGAGGCTATGCGTTTTCGCCGGCTTCAGGCCGCGCTTGGCGATGGCGTCGATGAACTTGGCCGAAGTGCCGAACTGGGTGAAGCGCTCCGCATCGCAGAAGTCGAACAGGATCGCCCCGTCGCGCATGAACGGCGAACCGTCGTAGAGCATCAGGCTCGCCTCGGCCACGAGGCCCTGGAACAGCAGGTTCCACATCACCCAGTTGCAGGTGGTGTAGTAGAAGAAGCGGTCGCGCGGGCGCACGTCGAACTGCAGCTTGTAGGTCTTGAGCGACTGCAGCAGCGTCCCGCCCGCGCCGTGCACGATGCACTTGGGCTTGCCGGTGGTGCCCGAGGTAAACAGGATGTAGAGCGGATGATCGAAAGGCAGCTGAGCATATTCGATCGCGCCCGGCGCGTACGGCGCGATCCAGTCGGCGTAGCGCAGCCCATTGGCGATGCCGGACACATCAGCCTGCGGGGTCAGATGCGGCACGACCACCACGCGGCGCACGCTCGGCAGCTGCGCCGCGATCTCGCGCACGCGCGCGATCGAGTCGTGCGCTTTGCCGTTGTAGAGATAGCCGTCCGCGGTGAACAGCAGCTTGGGTTCGGTCTGTCCGAAGCGGTCGAGCACGCCGTCGGTGCCGAAATCGGGCGAGCAGGACGACCAGACCGCGCCGATCGAGATCGCGGCCAGGGCCAGCACCACCGTTTCCGGCATGTTCGGGATAAAAGCAGCGACGCGGTCCCCCGCGACCAGGCCCTCGGCACGCATCGCCTGCGCCACGCGCGACACCTCGGCATGCAGTTCGGCGTAGCCGAGACGGCGGCGAAATCCGGTCTCGTCCCAGAACACGATGGCATCGGTCGCATCGCGCCGGCGCAGCATGTTCTCGGCGAAATTGAACCGCGCCTCGGGAAACCATTTGGCGCCCGGCATGCGTCCGCCGTCGACGAGCACGCGCTCGCCCTTGTTCGAGGCGATCACCCCGGAAAAATCCCACACCGCTTCCCAAAACTGCTCGGGGTGCTCCACGCTCCAATCGTAGAACTCCGGATAGGTATTGAATCCGAGCTTCCAGCGCCAGATCGCCCGGCGCGCGAAGGCGGTGAGATTCGCTTGCTCCAGCAGCGCCTGGCTCGGCGCCCACATCGGTCGTTCTGACATTGCTTGCACCGTCGCATCGAGGTATTGACCGATATAGTAACCGCACGCCAGGCCGGATGGAATGGGCATCGACATGCCGCGCGCGATCGGCACGTTGGCATCGCCGTGCACCTTGCTGCCGGGCCCCGGGCTCGCCGCGGGCGGCACGGCAGCGCAAGCAGCTGCACCGCGTCAGGTAACCAGACCGACCAGATAGGCCACGCCGTAGGAGACGGCAGCAGCGCCGATGAATACGACCATGCCGCGTGTCGCTCCCTTGGGGATGCCCATGTCCACCAGATAGCGCTTGATGTAATAGGCTGCGATGAAATACGCGATCGTCGAAACGACGATGTTGGTCATGCTAAGGCTGCCCATAAGGCTGCCCAAATTGGGGTCGCCCGTGTTGAGGCCGTTCATGCTGGGGTTGTTCATGGCGCAAGCATACCCAAAAGCGGGCCGGTAGTGGCGCCGATTTTGGGGCGAACTGGTGTCGCGAATGCCGCAAGCGGCCTGGCCGCGGACATCAGGCTTCGGCACCCCGGCGATGCCGCTGGCGCATGACGCGCCAAGCGCATAGCATTGGAGCTTCAGACGTGATTCCCTATATCAAGCTTCGCACAACACACACAGGCAGGCGCATGAAAGCGATGATCGGAATATTGGGCGGGATGGGCCCTCTGGCAACGGTGGATTTCCTCAACAAACTGGTCGAGCGCACCCCCGCTGCCCGAGACCAGGACCACGTGCCCGTGGTCGTCTACTCGGTGCCGCAGATCCCGGAACGCAGCGCAGCCATATTGCACGGCGGCGAATCTCCGCTGCCGGCGATGCTTACCGGCATACGCACCCTCGAGCGCGCCGGAGCAAGCGCCATTGCGATAGCCTGCAATACCGCGCACTTCTGGTACGACGAGCTCGCGCGCGAATGCCGCGTACCACTTCTGCACATCGCCGGCAGCGCCTGCGCCGCTCTGGGAAACGGCGTCGCCAAGGTGGGATTACTCGCCACCCGGGGAACGCTGGCCGCCGGCTTTTATCAGCAGCGTCTCGCCGCACGCGGTTACGCCTGCCTGACGAGCAGGGAGGAAGAGCAGGAGCGCTGGGTCAGCACCGGCATAGATCTGGTCAAGGCCGGCGACCTGCCGGGCGCGGGCGCGCTGCTGCAGCAGGCCCTCGCGGCCCTGTTCGAGCGTGGCGCCGAGCGCGTTATCCTCGCCTGTACCGAGATCCCGCCCGCGCTGGAGCACGTCGCGGCGCCGCAGCTGCACCGCTGCGTCGACGCGACCGCCACCCTGGCCGATGCCTGCATCGAATGGTCCCTGCGCGGGGCGCCGGTGGAACCTTCCGCCGCGCTTGCGGACGAGTGATTCCGGATTTGGACAATACCCAGGCTAGTCGGTACAATTCTCTACGCTCGGCCAGTCGAGCCGGTCCGTCGTCGGTCTACATCCACGGATTTACAGGGAGATTTCTATGAAACGTTTCGCCTCTTTGCTTGCAGCGATTGTCGCCATAACCGCCTTGTCCGCTTTATCCACGCCGGCGTTCTCGCAGGAACTCACCGGAACGCTAAAGAAGATCAAGGAATCGGGATCGATCACGATCGGCCATCGGGACGCGTCGATCCCGTTCTCCTACTACGATGAGAAGCAGCACCCGGTCGGATATGCGATGGACATCTGCTACAAGATCGTCGACGCCGTCAAGGCCGAGCTGAAAATGCCCAACCTGAAGGTCAACCTGCTGCCGGTGACCTCATCCACGCGGATTCCGCTGATGGCGAACGGCACCATCGACATCGAATGCGGATCGACCACCAACAACGCCGAGCGCAAGAAGCAGGTGGATTTCGGCATGACCGATTACGTGGTGAAGTACCGCTACGTATCGAAGAAGTCCTCGCATATGGACAAGATCGACGACCTGAAGGGCAAGACCGTGGTGTCGACCGCGGGCACGACCGACATCAGGGCTTTGAACAAGCTGAACACCGAACGCAACTTCGGCATGACCATCATCGCCGCGAACGACCACCCCCAAGCGTTCCTGATGGTCGAGACCGGACGCGCCTCGGCATTCCTGATGGACGACATTCTCCTTTCCGGCCTGGTCGCCAACTCCAAGAACCCATCCGAGTTCAGCATTTCGTCGGAGAGCCTGGGCCTGGAGCCGTACAGCGTGATGTTCCGCAAGGACGATCCCCAGTTCAAGAAGCTGGTCGACGACAGCATGAGCAAGCTGTACACCAGCGGCGCGATCATGAAGATCTACAACAAGTGGTTCATGAGCCCGATCCCGCCGAAGGGCATCAACCTCAATACCCCGGTAAGCGACGCCCTGAAACGCGTGTTCGAGCACCCGACCGACTCGCCCGACCCGACCGTCTACAAGTAAGCCGGCCAGCGTAGTTGCACGACGGGGGCGGCAGCCCCCGTCGCATTTTGGTCCTGTGGGAGCCCCATGCACTACCATTGGAACTGGCATATCTACTGGCAGCAGTCGCCCGACGGCAGCGGCACCTACCTGCACACGCTGTTCGTCGGTCTGGGCTGGACGCTGGCCCTGTCCCTGCTCGCCTGGGCGCTCGCACTGGTGTTGGGCATAGTCGTCGGCGTGATCCGCACCACGCCGCTGCGCTGGCTCGAGCGCATATGCATCGGCTACGTCGAGCTGTTCCGCAACATACCGCTTCTGGTGCAGTTGTTCCTGTGGTATTTCGTGATGCCGGAGCTGGTGCCGAAAGGACTGGGCGACTGGATCAAGCAGATGCCGCCGCCCTGGGGCGCGTTCGTGCCGGCGGTGCTGTGCCTGGGCACGTTCACCTCGGTGCGCGTGGCAGAGCAGGTGCGCGCCGGCATCAACTCGCTCGCGCGCGGCCAGGGCATGGCCGGCACGGCACTCGGCCTGACGCTGCCGCAGACCTACCGCTACGTGCTGCTGCCGATGGCTTTGCGGATCATCGTTCCCACACTCGGCTCCGAGTTTCTCAACATCATCAAGAACTCGGCGGTCGCACTGACGATCAACGTGGTCGAACTCACCGCGGCGGCGCGCGCGATGCAGGAGTTCAGCTTCCAGGTGTTCGAGGCGTTCACCGCGGCCACCGTCATCTACCTGCTGGTCAACCTGGTGGTGGTGCTGCTGATGCACTCCATCGAGCGCCGGGTCGCGGTACCGGGCCTCATCGGCGGCGCCGGCGGGTCCACGCCTGCAAGCCACTGACGCGGCTCGCCGATGTTCAGCAACTTCGACTACGGCGTCATCGAGCGCAACTGGCATTACCTGTTCTTCGACGGCATGGCGTTCACGCTGCGCCTCACGCTGCTCGCGATGACTGGGGGGGTCGTGTTCGGCACCCTGCTCGCGATGATGCGCCTGTCGAGCATCAAGCCGCTGGCGTGGATCGCGGGAGCGTACGTGAACGTGCTGCGCTCGATCCCGCTGGTGCTGGTGATCTTCTGGTTCTACTTCCTCGTGCCCTATATCGGCGCCTGGGTGCTGCACTCGAATACGCCGGTCCGCGTCGGCGCCTTCGCCTCCTCGCTGCTGACCTTCGCCATGTTCGAGGCATGCTATTACTGCGAGATCATGCGCGCCGGCATCCAGTCGATCCCGCGCGGACAGGTCGCGGCGGGCTACGCGATGGGGCTCAATTACTGGCAGACCATGGGTCACATCGTACTGCCGCAGGCGTTCCGCAACATGGTGCCGATACTGCTGACGCAGACCATCATCCTGTACCAGGACGTCTCGCTGGTCTACGTCCTGTCGATCACCGATTTCGTCGGCGCCGCGAGCAAAGTGGCCGACCGCGACGGGCGGCTGGTGGAGATGTATACCTTCGTCGCCCTGATCTACTTCGTCTCATGCTTCGCGCTTTCTATGCTGGTAAGGAAGCTGCAGGCGCGTATCGCCGTCGTCCGCTGATCCGACCGGGGAAACTTCGCACCATGATAGAGATAACAGATGTGAGCAAGTGGTACGGAACCTTCCAGGTTCTTACGCAATGCTCTACCCATGTCGGCAAGGGCGAGGTGGTCGTCGTTTGCGGCCCCTCGGGCAGCGGCAAATCCACCCTGATCAAGTGCGTGAACGGTCTCGAGCCGTTCCAGAAGGGCGAGATCCGGGTCGACGGGATTTCGGTCAGCGACGCCAAGACCGATCTGCCGAAGCTGCGCGCGCGCATAGGCATGGTGTTCCAGAACTTCGAGCTGTTCCCGCACATGACGGTGATGCAGAATCTGACCCTGGCGCAGATCAAGGTGCTCGGCCGCAAACAGGAGGCGGCGCACGCCAAGGGCATAGCGCTGCTCGACCGCGTGGGCCTGAAGTCGCAGGCCGACAAGCATCCGGGCAACCTGTCCGGAGGCCAGCAGCAGCGCGTGGCCATCGCGCGCGCGCTGTGCATGGACCCGATCGCCATGCTGTTCGACGAACCGACCTCCGCGCTCGATCCTGAAATGATCAACGAAGTGCTCGACGTCATGGTGCAACTGGCCCAGGAAGGCATGACCATGATGTGCGTGACGCACGAGATGGGATTCGCACGCAGGGTGGCGCACCGCGTCATATTCATGGACGAGGGAAGCATTGTCGAGGACGCCACCAAGGACGATTTCTTCGGCAAGCCGCGCTCGGAGCGGGCGCAGCAGTTCCTGTCAAAGATCCTTCACCACTAGAGGCGGCCGGGGGACGGTAGCCGGGGCCGCGCCGGACGAAGCCGAACGTGGCTAGTCCGAACTCGGGATGTCTTTCTGCCAGTCCGCCCGCCTGACGCGCTTGCGCCGGGCGGTCACGTCGGCTTTCTCGGCATACTCCCGTAGCCGAGCCGCCACCGCCGAGCGAATGGCACCCGGTAATGAGCTCGCGGCGACTTCGAATCGTGAAGCAAGCGGGTCGGTCGACTCGGTACCGGCCAAGTGTGCGGGCGCGAGGCCTGTGCCCGGAGTTTTGCGGGAAACCGGGTCGACGGTCGTCTTTCCATCCTGGAACCACCCGCGATCCTTGCGCCATACCAGTGCGCGCTCGCTCGAGTCGACGCCGTAGCAAAGCTGAAACGAAACGATCTCGCCCTGCTGAGCCTGCCATACGAACAGGTCGAAATAGTCGTCGTGAAACCAGCGTCGCTGCACCTCGGATCCGTCCTGCGCCACCCCTAGGATTTCGCGCATCATCGCTCTGTGCTCCAGGCTTTTCGGTTCGGCGCCGGCGGCGAGCCGGCGCTATCGTTCCCGACCCGTTTAATTATATGCGACCCGTGAAACGGTGTATGGTTCGCGAATTCCCCCGTTCGATCAAGGAGGCGCAAATGGTTCTGCTCGAATTTTCCATGTCGCCATTCGACAAAGGCGACAGTCTCAGCCAATACGTGGCGCGTTCGCTCGACATCATCGACAAGAGCGGACTGCCTTATCAGCTGACCCCGATGGGTACGATCGTCGAAGGCGAGTGGGACGAGGTGATGGCGCTGGTCACGTCCTGCTACAAAAGGATGAGCCAGGACTGCAACCGGATTTCCACTTCGGTCAAAATCGACTATCGGGCCGGAAAAAGCGGCCGTTTGAAGAGCAAGATCCGCTCTATCGAAAGCAAGCTGGGCAGAACGCTCTCGACCTGAGCCGGGCTTTTGTTCCAGGGGTCGAAGAAGAGCCGCAAGGCCTTCCTGTCTGCGGGGCGCGCGCGTTTCGTCAAGTGCGCTTCAGCGCCTGTTCTCTCAGCGCATCCAGCGTCGTGTTGGGCGTGATCGCCTGCGGGTCGGTCCGCAGTTCGATCAGCGCCGGCGTCCCGGCTGCCTCAGTCGCGTTCAGGGCGCGCTCGAAAGCGGCGCCGAACCCGGCGGTTTCCTCCACCAATTCGCCGTGCGCACCGTAGGCACGCGCGAGCAGCACGAAGTCGGGATTGGCGAGGGCTGTGCCGTGTACCCGCGCCGGATACTCGCGCTCCTGGTGCATGCGTATCGTGCCGTACATGCCGTTGTTGACGACGATGAAAATCACATTCGCGCCGTACTGCGCCGCGGTCGCGAGTTCCTGCCCGCACATTAGAAAGCAGCCGTCGCCGTTCCACGAAACCACGGTGCGCTGCGGCTGCGCGATCTTGGCCGCGATCGCGGCGGGCACGCCGTAGCCCATGGCGCCGCTGGTCGGCGCGAGCTGCGTGCGGAACATGCGGTGCCGATAGAAGCGATGCAGCCAGCCCGAGTAATTTCCCGCGCCGTTGGCGAGGATGGCGTCGGCGGGCAAGCGCCGCCCGAGGAAATCGACGACGTCCCACAGTTGCAGCTTGCCCGGCATCGTCCGGCGCCGGGTCCATTCCTCATAGTCCGCGTGCGCCGACGCAGTCCACTCGCGCCAGGCCTTGGACTCGACCGGTGCCATCGCGGCGAGCGCGGCGGCGATCTGCGGCATGCCCGAGTTGATCAGCAAGTCGCCTTGGTACACCCTTCCGAGTTCTTCCGCGCCGGCGTGCACGTGGATGAGCTTCTGCGCCGGCCGCGGCACCGACAGCAGTGTGTAGCCGCCGGTGGTCATTTCGCCCAGGCGCGCGCCTATCACCAGCAGCAGGTCGGCGTCCTTCACCCGCTGCGCCAGTTTCGGATTGATGCCGATGCCGATGTCGCCGGCGTAGTTCGCGTGGGTATTGTCGAACAGATCCTGGAAGCGAAACGCGCAGCCCGCGGGCAATCCGTTCGCCTCGACGAATCGGCGCAGATCGGCACAGGCCTCGGCGTTCCAGCCGCTGCCGCCGAGGATCACGAGCGGTCTCTGCGCCGCCGCGAGCATTGCGCGCAGCTTGGCGAGATCACCGGCGCCGGGATGCGCCACGACCTCCTGATAAGGGTCGGTGTCCGCGGCGACGGCGGTCTGCGTGAGCATGTCCTCGGGCAGGGCCAGCACTACCGGCCCCTTGCGTCCGGACATGGCGCAGTGGAACGCGTGGCTCAGATATTCGGGCACGCGCTCGACGCGGTCTATGCTCGCCACCCATTTGGCCATCTGGCCGTACATGCGGCGGAAGTCGACTTCCTGAAACGCTTCGCGCTCGACGAAATCGCTGCCGACCTGGCCGATCAGCAGGATCATCGGCGTCGAATCCTGGAACGCGGTATGCACGCCGATCATGGCGTTGCTCGCGCCCGGTCCGCGCGTGACCATGCAGATGCCGGGCCTGCCGGTGAGCTTGCCGTAAGCCTCGGCCATGTTGGCCGCGCCGCCTTCCTGGCGGCAGACGATCAGTTTGATCGCCTCGCGCGCGTCGTAGAGCGCATCGAGCACCGCGAGATAACTCTCGCCAGGCACGCAAAACGCGGTATCGACGCCGTGCACTTTCAGCGCGTCGACCAGCAGCTGGCCGCCGGTGCGGGATTTGAGTTCGTTCTTCATGATCGGGGCGGAATGCAGGAGGAAAGGGATGGTCAAATTTTACGCTACAATTTGTCCAACGTCCCCGCTGAGCCCGCCTATGCCCGACGACATTCAGACACTGCGCCGCATCCTGCGCGAGAACCGCGTGATCGCCGTGGTCGGGCTGTCGGCGAACTGGTACCGCCCGAGCTATTTCGCCGCGAAATACATGATGGAGCACGGCTACACCATCATCCCGGTCAACCCCGCCTACAAGGAAGTGCTGGGACAGAAATGCTACGCGAGCCTGCGCGAGATTCCTGCGAAAGTGGACATCGTCGACTGCTTTCGCAAGACCGGAGAGATCCTCCCCCTCGCCGAGGACGCGATCGCGATCGGCGCCAAAGTGCTGTGGCAGCAGCTAGGCATTGTGAACGAAGCGGCGGCGCGCAAAGCCGAGGCTGCGGGCCTGGACTCGGTGATGGACCGCTGCGTGAAAATCGAGCACGCACGCCTGTTTGGCGGATTGAACTGGGCGGGCGTCAATACCGGTGTGATCTCGGCCAAGCGGCCGCGCTGGCTGCCATATTAGGAACGCGGACATGGCAGACAGAGAATTCGGCTTCGGCACCCTTTGCCTGCACGCGGGACAGATCCCCGACGCCGTCACCGGCGCGCGCGCGGTGCCCATTTATCAAACCACCTCCTATGTGTTCGATTCGGCCGAACACGCGGCAAGCCTGTTCAACCTGCAGACTTTCGGCAACGTCTATACGCGCCTGTCGAACCCGACCACCGCGGTGTTCGAAGAGCGCATGGCGGCGCTCGAAGGCGGGCGCGCGGCGCTCGCACTCGCCACCGGCCAGGCAGCGGAGATGACCGCGCTGCTCACGCTGTGCGAGCAGGGCGACGAAATCGTCTCGGCGTCGACGCTGTACGGCGGCACCTACTCGCTGTTCGAAGTGAATTTCCGCAAGCTCGGCATCAACACCACCTTCGTCGATCCCGATGATCCGGAAAATTTCCGCCGCGCGATCACCAGGAAGACCAAGGCGGTCTATGCGGAGACCCTGGGCAATCCGCTGATCAACGTGCTCGACATCGCCGCGGTAGCGGACATCGCGCACGAAGCCGGCGTTCCGCTGATCGTCGACAACACCTTCGCCTCGCCCTACCTCTGCCGGCCGTTCGAAT
>Ga0307377_10001492_pt1 | contig 29464 bp, 25 predicted proteins | sample TR3MG_FD_202535 | JGI IMG/M metagenome (GOLD analysis project Ga0307377, IMG submission 202535) | Soil microbial communities from Risofladan, Vaasa, Finland - TR-3 | ecosystem: Environmental > Terrestrial > Soil > Coastal area > Acid sulfate soil | place: Finland: Risofladan, Vaasa | collected... | reverse complement strand
AACCTTGGGAATAGAGAATTGTGAGCTTAGAGTGGGAAAAAAGCCAACTTTAAACCGATTATTTCCTTAGCGTGGGTTTTGTCGGAAATGTTGGCGACAGCCCACATATATACTACGGATTTCATTAACGGTTTCAAGCCAAACGGCTCGACTAATCATAATGATCTCCGGACGTTCGATATAATCGAATAAAACATCTGCCATAGCGCAACCCCCCTTGCTAATAGTATACCATAAAAGAGGGTCACCTGTCATGGACGAAAAGGAAATTATCACCATTAATTAATGCGCCAGCACTTGGTATAGCTGAATCTAAGTTTCCACCAGTGTCAATGGTTCCGAGGTTCAGGGGAGGTGCTGCTCACCCCGTAATGCCATACCATGTCCAGAGTTCTGATACTAACAAAAGGGATAGGAATTCATAGTTTTCTATGGACTCCTATCCCTTATTTCTTTCTGTACGGTCTTTAACACGGTCTTTAAAGTTTATTCTAAAACACTCCTGTGAGTCTTATTCAGGCTTGAGTGGTTTCAATTCCACAATGGTGGAAGTTCCTTGCTGGTTTAGTTGAATAAGCTCTGCACCATCGATGGAGACATAATTTTCTAATCCATCGAATTTAATTTCTTTTAATTGATCGTTTGTGACAATATAGGCAATTTGTTGATCATAGACTATTACTTGGCCTTTTGAACCAATGAGCATACGAACATTCTGGAAGGGAATTATGCCCTCCCATTCAGTTTTCAGAGAAGGATTATCCGTCAACTCTGAGCGGTCTGACGTGGTTTTAATCTTTACGAGTTCATTGTTTACGACTTCACCAATATAGACCTTTCCATCTCTGATCCCTAAGATTCTATCGTTTGACTTTTTAGAGATGACCCTGCGCTTAGTACCATTCAAGGCTATAACTTTATGGGTATCGCCAATTTTACTGTCAACATAAAGAGTTCCATACCTATCTGAGGCAGCCATATTTTCGATAGTCTCTCCTGATTTATTCAGAGTACGTACGATTTTCATGACATTTATTTCTAAGAGCAATTCTGTCGAGGCATTGTTCACGTTGAGGTACATCAGATTGGTGCACGTCGACACAACCAAGTTTTCAATTTTACCCCCTGCTGGAAAGTTGTCAATTGTTTGATTAAAACGATCATCTGGAGGGGTGTCCTCCTTACTTTCTGGTAGTTCAAGTGAATACAATTCTGCAATTTGCGGATTTCCATACCGCTTTTCGATCCGAGGTTCTACTGGAACTACTTTGGGGACTACTTTGGGAATTATCTTCTCAATTTTCTGGTTGGGGTCTTCCGTTTTTAGATCCTCATGAGTCGTATTCTGTGTAGGGGGCTGGACTGTAGCTTTAGTGGGGTACACAGTAACGGTAGTTACTTCATTCGGATTTTTCTTGGCATAAAAATAGAGTAATGTATTTCGGTCGGGCAGCCATTGGTACGTCAGAACACCCAACGTTTTATCCGTAGTAGAAGGCGATTTTTTTTCAAAAACCAGCTTACCTTGAACAAGGTTAAAAACTTTAAGTGTACCATTCTCCGTATAAGCTAAATAATCCTTAGCGTAGGATATTTGAATATTTTGAAGGTTAGATCCAGGGATAGTTGCCTTAAGATTAAGAGTGATCGGTTCATTTGATAACGGTGTCATAACTTCTTGAACTTTGTAGTTCAAAAAGAAGTACGCTCCACCTTGCAAGAAGAGCGAGACTAATGTCCAAACTAATATGATGCGCAGTTTCCTCATGCGTGATAGCTCCTTTTTTGGTACAAGTTTTTCAAGGCGTAACAACAAAGGCCGTAGGAATATAGCGTTCGCCAAAAATATTCCAAAGCCGATTCATGACTTTGTCGTTATAGACGAGTTCGGAGGAAGAACCACCATCGAGATTGACAGCATTCACTGCATGATAATCTTCAAAGACATTCATGAGGTCGCGTAAAGTCGCTCCAATACTCCACGTAGGCTGACGTCCATCTATGACTACAAAGATAACAGTTCCATCTGCCATTTGTCCAATGCCAGTCCGGGGAGCAATACCCCATCCGCCATCTCCTTTAATAACAGGATTACCATCAACAATAAGATTAGGTTCAAAAGTAACAACTTCGCGCATGTTCTTCTCTTCTAATTGTTTGGCCGTCATATTACCGAGGACTAATTTACCCTTGTCATTAAATCCGACAATGTTGACAGCCTTGTCTCCGACGTTGTTGTGGACCAGTTGTCCGTCATGCATAGTTAAACCGTCTGGGAACGCTCCGTTTCCTTTACCATTTGGGTCATAGAAACCGCCGGCGTTTATCCCGGCAATGGCTCCCATATCCTTGACCAGATCACTGACACGTTCTCCAGTAACACCAATTTCTTTGGTAACAGCTAATTTAACTCGTTTAGGATCTTTAATCAGCATGACTTTCCCCTTGAAGCTTGCGCCTTTGATATCTTCAATCGTGATTCCCGTACTTATATTGGAAATTACATTGCTGCGATTGATTATTTGAGCGAATCTTATCTCTTGATCAGCATTGAGGTTCATGATCCGATCTATTTCTGCTTGGGAAAGAAAAGCCCGCACAACCTGGGGATGTCGTGATGTAGCAACCGCGCCAACAGCCATTATTTTGAGAGACTCGAAGGGTCCCCAGAATACTACAAAGGGAGCAAGTATTGACGTAAAAATAAGATTATAGCCAATAAAGGCTAGAACCATCTTTAATTTGATAGTACTCTTTTTTTTCATGTAACTTTCTTTCTCCTTCTTTAGTTATGAGCGAACGCTGTCCTAGAAATGTGAAAATTAGGACATTATACTGCGATGTTTTACAACAACTCCGCATAAGTATAACAAAACAACTATGTTCTATCAAGGATTGACTTTGTGTAAATTTAGGTAATGATATTATTAACAGTATAAGTCAAGCAATTTTGAGTTAATTTAAATAAACGATTATCGTAATTGCGGAATTTTTATAAAGGGGATTGAATTATGATGGCTAACTGCGCTAAGTGTATGGTAGAAATTTCGAACGAGGATTTATATGAGGACCATGGTTTAAAAGTCTGCGAGGATTGTAAAATGAAGAATGCCGTATCCCCCCCTGAGTCCTGTGCAACCACGAAAAATATGATAAAGTAAAAGGGACAAGCGCCCTCAGCCATGCTGAAGGCGCTTGTTCTATCATATGGTAAGCGCGTAAGAGATTATACATATATCTAGAAATCGACAGAAGTCCTATGATATACTTCCTTAAAGGCCTTACTCCATGAATGGGGTAGGGTATTTCATTGTGCCAATCGGCTAGAGAGGAGATTCCATGCTTCTTTTTAAGGACTTAATGTGGTTTTTCAAGTTGGAGAAGAAAAGCTACGGTATGGGTATTTTTGTTTTGGTTGTAGTAGCACTTGTGAATTTGTTTCCTCCCTATGCGGTTCGGGTCATCGTCGACGGAGTCGGCAAGGGGAGTCTGACCCAGGGGATCTTGCTTAAGTGGAGTTTGCTTCTTTTAGGTTCGGGATTACTGGTCTATGGTTTACGGTATGTTTGGCGTTTGACGATTTTCGGGGCGTCGAGTCGGCTTGGGCGGTTGCTTAGGAAGCAGCTCTTTGAACATTTCACACATTTGTCGCCACAGTTTTATCAAGAACACCGAACCGGAGATTTAATGGCTCATGCCACAAACGATATTCAAGCAATTGAAATGACGGCCGGGTTGGGAGTTTTGACTCTAGTCGATTCTCTGACGACTGGGAGTCTGGTTATTTTCTCCATGGCTTATTTTATAAGCTGGAAACTCACCCTTATCACCTTACTACCAATGCCACTGATGGCTTGGTCGACTAGCTATTATGGCACCCTGCTACATAATAGGTTTCATAAAGCACAGGCAGCTTTTTCTGATCTCAATGACAAAGTGCTGGAAAACATCTCTGGAGTCAAAGTGGTTAAAGCATTCGGGGAGGAAGAAGCAGAGAAAGAAGCCTTTCGCTCGTTATCCTCTGACGTGGTGCAGAAGAATATAGAGGTTGCGAAAGTGGATGCGCTCTTTGACCCGACGATCCAATTTATTATAGGGATTTCGTTTTTCCTTGCCATCTCCTTTGGGGCGAAAGAAGTAGTTAACGAAAGATTGACGTTCGGCCAGCTTACCCAGTTTACAATTTATTTGGGACAGTTTATATGGCCTATGCTAGCCTTTGGCTGGCTCTTTAATATCCTGGAACGAGGGCGGGCATCTTATGACCGGGTGAATGCGTTACTAAACATTAAACACGAAATCTTCGAACGGACAGGGGTATCGGACCAAGTGCCTAGCGGAGAAGTGGTTTATCAGAAGGCGTCGTTTACTTATCCAAGGACTCATATACAGGTTCTTAAAAATATAGAAGTAGTAGTAGCACCGGGTCAAACCTTGGGAGTAGTAGGAAAGACGGGGAGCGGGAAGACTACGTTTTTCCGCCTCCTTCTACGGGAATTTGATCTATCAGAAGGGGATCTTCGGATCGGTGGACTCTCGATTTATAATGTAAAACTTGGGACTTTACGGGCGGCGATCGGTTATGTTCCTCAGGATCACTTTCTGTTCTCAACTTCGATTGCGGAGAACATTGCCTTCGGAAAACCGGAAGCTTCGCTGGAGGAAGTCCAAGCGGCCGCTAGTATTGCATCCATTCACAAAGATATCATGCGTTTTGAAGAAAAATACGGCACTTTGGTCGGAGATCGGGGCGTAACCCTTTCTGGAGGGCAAAAGCAGCGAGTATCGATTGCCAGGGCTCTTTTACTTAAACCGGAAATTCTCATTCTCGATGATTCTCTGTCAGCCGTGGACGCCAAGACTGAAAAGGCAATTATACAAGGTTTAAAAGAAACGAGAGCCCAACAAACAACCTTGATTTCATCTCATCGATTGAGTGCCATCGAACACTCGGACTTGATTATTGTCCTTCACAATGGAATGATTACTGAGCGTGGCTCACATGAAGAGCTTATAGCAATCGAGGGATGGTATGCTTCTACTTATCGAAGTCAGCAGTTAGAATCACTGATTGAGGAAGGGGGAGCGTGAATGGTAATTCGGCGTTTACTTAGATATCTCAAACCCTACTACAAAGCGTTGAGTGCTGCCTCTGTGATCCTAATCCTAGCTACCTTTGCAGATGTCATTGGCCCTATCTTAGTCAAAATCTTTCTCGATCGACATCTGGTGCCGCGCTCGTTTGACCAGCAGGCTTTATTGCTTCTTGGGGGGGGGTATTTGGGGCTTCATATTCTTTCGGTGGGACTACACTATTACCAATTGGTTAGTTTTAATCAGATTGCCCTAAAAATTATTCAAGAACTAAGGGTAGATGTCTTCAATCATGTTCAGCGACTGGGACTTGAGGTTTTCGACAAAACCCCAGCGGGGGCTTTGGTTTCCAAGATTACGAATGACACTGAAGCAATCAAGGAGTTGTTCGTCGGAGTTCTAGTGGCCCTTGTCCAAAATTTAGTTTTTATGATTGGCATTTTTATTGCAATGTTTAGTCTGGATGTCCGATTGGCAACTTTTTGCCTTGCCTTGCTTCCTGCAATTCTCTGTTTAATGTATGTGTACCGAAGGTTAAGTACAAAGGTATATCGTATTATGCGGAAAGAACTCAGTCGGCTCAATGCCAAATTGAATGAATCCATCCAAGGGATGAATATCGTTCAGGCTATGCGCCAGGAGGAACGCTTCAGAGAAGAGTTCGCTGAGATTAACAACGCCTACTACCGATTAGCCGTTACCAATATTCGCTTGGAAAGCCTGTTTGTCCGCCCGGGTGTTGATTTGATTTACACCTTTGCCCTCATCCTTGTTCTAATTTTCTTTGGAATTCAATCGTTGCATGGACCGATCCAAATCGGGGTACTCTATGCCTTTATCAACTATCTGGATCGCTTCTTTGAGCCGGTTAATATGATGATGCAACGATTGTCTCAGTTTCAACAATCCTTGGTTGCAGCCGAACGGGTTTTTGAACTATTGGATGATGGTCGCCTGACAACTGAGGTAACCACTGCTTGGTCTCCTTCGATCCTAGACGGACAGATTGAATTTAAGAATGTTAGTTTTTCCTATGACGGTTCCTCGAACAGTGGTTCAGACGTCTTAAAGAACATCAATTTTACCGCCTATCCTGGACAGACGGTGGCTTTGGTAGGGCATACAGGAAGCGGCAAAAGTACGGTCGCGAATCTCCTCATGCGTTTCTACCCCATCACACGTGGGGAAATCCTCATTGACGGGGCATCTTTATCTGAGTTCTCCGATGAAGAGCTGCGTTCCAGAGTTGGACTTGTGTCCCAAGATCCTTTTTTGTTCGTGGGAAATATCGCCAAAAATATTTCACTTTCAAGACTCAACGTATGTGAGAAGGAAATAGGTGAGGCGGCATCTTTTGTTCAGGCGGATGAGTTTATTCTAAAACTCCCGCAAGGGTACGATGAACCGATCGGAGAACGGGGGGCTACTTTATCGAGCGGGCAGCGTCAACTCATATGTTTTGCTCGCACTATGGCAGGTAAACCTAAAATACTCATCTTAGATGAAGCAACCGCCAGTGTGGATACGGAAACGGAAGAAGCGATTCAAACAGCACTTGAAAAAATGCGCCAAGGTCGAACAACGATTGCGATTGCTCATCGACTCTCGACGATTCAAGATGCCGACCTCATCTTGGTCCTGCACAACGGCAAGATTGTTGAACGTGGAACGCACACGGAGCTTTTTCTCAAAGAAGGACTCTATCACAAGATGTTTATGATACAACAGGGAACGGTAGGGTAAAGGTAGAGGTGTATAAATGGAGGCGACCAGACAGTTATATTGGAATACCAGTGGAAAGGGCGCAATGTATTTATTTGCCCTGATAACATTCGTCGTTTTCTTAATGGGCATTATCAACAAGGTTAGATGTTGGCAACAAGGGCACCCTATCGGGTATGATAACCTCGGTTTGAGGTTTAAGATGCTCTTTTCAGCGATCTTCAAGCATGACCAAGGGGTTTTCAGGGGCACCTTCCGCCGTTTCATGCATTTAGGAGTTTTTTACGGATTTGTTATGTTAACGATCGGAACATTGGTTATTGCCTTCCAGGATCATTTCGGTATTCCACTATTTTACGGGATAAAATATTTAATTCTTAGCTTGTTGATGGACCTGTTTGGTCTAATGGCCATGATAGGAATAGGAATGGCTACCTATAAACGATATATCGATAAAGCGGACCATGAAGATTACACCTTCGATGATGCCTTATTACTTATTCTCGTTTTCTTAGTCCTGTTTACAGGTTTTGTTTTAGAGGGCTTGCGTATTTACTCGACCAATGATCCTTGGGCGTTGTGGTCACCGGTCGGTTTGTTTTTTTCCGCTGTAACTAAAAATTCTGGTTTTTCGGTCCAAAATGTCTTATCATTTTACACCTTTTTATGGTATTTCCATATGATGTTGGCCTTTGGGTTTATTGGTTACATACCATATTCCAAGATGTTTCATATGTTTGCATCTCCGATTAACATTTTTCTAAGATCTTTTTACCCTATCGGAGGTTTGAGCCCAGTCGATAAAATATCACCAGTCGATAAAATATCAAATGAAGTAATGATCTTAGGCGCTGCTCGTCTTGAACAGTTCAGTCAGAAACAGCTTCTTGAATTAGATGCCTGCATTTCTTGTGGAAGGTGTCAAAAAGGCTGTCCTGCTTATTTGAGTGGAGCCCCCTTATCGCCTAAAGTCGTGCTTCAAAGTTTGAAAAGGCATTCCATTGAAAAGAACACCATTTTCCAAAGAAAAGAGAACACTAATCCTAACCTAATCATTGACAAGGTTATCTCTAAAGAGACACTATTGTCTTGTACTACGTGCGGGCTTTGCGAAGACAAATGCCCTATTTATATTGAACATATTAAGAGAATCGTGGATATGAGAAGGAGTTTGGTATGCGTGGATACGGGCTATCCACCCGAGATTCAGAAAGTATTTAAAAATATCACAAAATTAGGAAATTCCTGGGGACTAAGTTTAGATAGTAAGTATTATTTGGAAAAAGAGTCGCACGTACCTCTCCTAAATGAGAACAAGCAGACGGATATCCTATACTGGGTAGGGTGTTTAGGCTCTTATGAATCTCGGAATAAAAAGGTCTCGCGGGTAATGTTTAAGCTATTAGAAAAAGCAGGTGTTGACTACGCCATCTTAGGTAGGGAAGAAAAATGTTGTGGAGATTCCGTTAGGCGTCTAGGAAACGAAAAACTCTTTCGACAGTTAACGTTGGAAAATATCAAGAATCTGAACCGTTACAAATTTAAGACTATCGTGACTCATTGTCCTCATTGTTATAATACTCTTAAAAATGAGTATCCTCAGTTCGGCGGATATTATGATGTAATTCACCATTCTAAGTTTATTTTAGACCATATTAAATCAGGTAAGCTAAAGCCGAAGGGGACTAATAAAAGTAAAGTCACCTTTCATGATCCATGTTATTTGGGGAGATATAACTCTATTTATAATGACCCTAGAGACGTTTTGGCCTCGATTCCAGGACTTGAATTGGTAGAGATGAAAAATAATCGATCTAAAGCCTTTTGTTGTGGGGCAGGTGGAGGTCGAATCTGGATGGAGGATATCAAGGAACACACGATTAATAGCCTACTCGTCAAAAAGGCTCTGAGAACTGAGTCTGATATTCTGGCCTGCGCGTGCCCATTATGTTTATCAACGTTGACCGAAGCTATAGGTAGTATGGATTCCGATATGATCAGCCTGGACATTGCAGAAATTGTTTATGATGACTTATAAAATAAGACCCTAAGGTAGATCTTGGTCTACCTTAGGGTCTTTACTTATGTACATTGCAGATGTCATAGAAAATAATTAATATTTCTTATTAGTGTCCAAGGGGATGACGAGCCAGGCGACAAGATACGCTAAAAATCCGGTACCTGCTACGAAAAGAAGAAGAATAGCACCTATCCGTACGAGGCTGGGGTCAAGTTCTAAATATTCGGCAACCCCTCCACAGACTCCACCAAGTTGTTTATCCAAACTAGATCTATACAAGCGCTTTGACATATTATTTCCTCCTTTCGATCAATAATACAGCCACTAATACTAACGTTATGGATGTTGAGTTTATCTCTACATCCTTAATACGCTTGAAGTGTTTTAAATGTTACATGACGAAAAAATAAACTCAAATTATCAAATTCAATTACCATTGCACCCTTAATAACAGTAATAATAAAACCATTTTTGAATACCTAAGTATTAGAGGAGACAAACTGTATGTTCACGGATAAAGAAAGCTTTAACCAAGCCTAGCTCATGAAATTGATTATTGCGAATTTTAACAAGAGCCAGAAGAAGTCCCTTCACTGGTTCAATATTTTTGAGGAGGTGAACTAAGTTGAAACAGCAGGAATGTGTAGCACTGCTTTTAGCAGGTGGACAAGGAAGTAGACTAGGCGGTTTAACTCGAAATCGGGCGAAACCTGCAGTTTCCTTTTGTGGTAAATATAGAATCATAGACTTTAGCTTAAGTAATTGCACAAATTCAAACATTAACACGGTCGGAATTCTTATCCAATATAAGCCTTTTCTACTTAATTCATATATCGGTTTGGGTTCGGCTTGGGACTTAGATAATCCTTTTAGTGGGGTTCATATTCTTCCCCCTTTTCTTGGGGATTCGGAAGGAAGTTGGTATAACGGTACAGCAAATGCAGTATACCAAAATTATGAATTTATAGATTTCTACAACCCAAAATATGTGATTATTCTATCAGGAGATCATGTCTATAAAATGGATTACAACCTGAGGTTAAAGTTTCATAAAGAGAAAAACTCAGAAATAACCCTTGCAACGATTGAAGTTCCATGGGAAGAAGCTTCTCGGTTCGGTATCCTAACCGTTGATGGAGCTGCAAGAATTACCAAGTTTACAGAAAAACCTGCTCAACCGGATAGTAATCTTGCTTCAATGGGAGTCTATATTTTTAACTGGTCTATACTAAAACAAGCATTAATTGAAGATAATGGAGATTATCAGTCTGAAAACGACTTCGGTAAAAATATCATTCCTCAGCAACTTATACAAGCAAAACGAGTCTATGCATACAATTTTCATGGTTATTGGCGAGACGTCGGTACAATTGAAAGCTATTATCATGCCAATATGGAGTCCTTAAAAGAGGGACACTTCCTTAATATTTTCGATCCAAAGTTTCGAATCTTCTCGAATGAAGATATTTTACCCCCACACTTTGTGGGATCTGCAGGAGAAATTGAAAACAGTCTTATTTGTAATGGGTGTATTGTTCACGGTAAGGTGACGAATTCGATCCTAGCACCTGGAGTTTATGTGGGAGAAGAGGTCGAAATTACGGATTCAATTTTGTTACCTTATGTAAAGATTCACAAAAAATCCATCGTTCATAAGGCGATTGTTGGAGAAAACGCAGAAATAATGAGTCATTGCAAGGTTGGTACTGCGGGGAAAATTGTTCCTAATCAAGAAGGGATTACGGTTATTGAAGATAATCATTCAATACCTATGGGTTCTGTAATCGAAGCTGGTGAGAATGTTTACAGAAATCGATGAAAAGCTTTTCGAAAGGAGAGGGTAATGATGTCGAACGCTATAGGAATTATTTTTGCTAATAGCGGATCTGACAGCTTGCAAGGTCTTGCCCTAGAAAGGCCCATAGCAGCTGTTCCCTTTGGAGGGAGATATCGAATTCTCGATTTCGCGTTATCCAGCATGGTAAATTCCGGGATAAGAACGATAGGATTAGTTACACCGCACCAATATAGACCGCTTCTGGATCACTTAGGAGCTGGTAAGGACTGGTTTCTAGACCGAAAAGACGGAGGTTTGTTTATATTGCCTGGTGTCATGCATGGTTTGTCAGGTGACAATCATACGTTTTGTATTAAGAATTTGCAACATAATTTAGAATATTTGCAGAAGGATTTTGTAGAGAATGTTGTTATCAGTAGTGGTAATCAAATATTTAATATAAATTTTATGGAGTCGTTAGAATTTCATAAGGATAAACATGCCGACGTTACGTTAATTTATAAAGATATTGACAATTTTGGTGATCTGAATGATGAGATGTTTCTTATGCTGGATGAAAATCAGAAAGTATCTAAGATTAGAAACAAACAGGGTCTCGAAAAGCCTATGCCCATTCTACCTCACTTCGTGAATATGTTAATAATCCGTCGCGAACTTTTGTTGGATATTGTTGAGAAGTATAGTTCCATAGGGTGTATTGACCTAATGACTATTTTGACAACAAATCTAGAGATTCTGGAAATATACGGCAGTCCAACACATTCAACTATTGGCACGATTCGCACAGTTAAGGATTACCTCGATAGAAGTATGAGCCTTTTGGCCCTAGAAGTCCGAGAAAAATTATGGTTAGGTATGGATCGAATCCATACAAAAATTATGGATAATCCACCCACACAGTACACAACACATGCAAAAGTTAGCAATTCATTGATTGCTAGTGGATGCTCGATCGCAGGTGAAGTAAAAAACTCAATTATCTTTCGTGGTGTGATCCTTGAGCAAGGATGCAAAATTGAAAATAGCATTATCATGTCGAAATGCCATATTCATGCCAATGCACAAACAAACTATGCCATTCTCGATAAGTCGGTCAAGGTTCATGGAGAAAATGTCCTAAAAGGAAGTTTAAATAACCCTTTAGTTGTTTTGAAAAGAACCGTGCTCTAGATTTGATAGGCGGGAGAGTCTGAAACTTGTTTTTGTAGCTGCGCAGAAAATGGTCGTTGGATCAAAGGTCCGGGGAAACGCTTCTTCAAAAGGGTGCTGGAAACGTTGGGAAACTCCCCTTTGCTTACATTGTGACCGAGGCATTTGCCAATGGTAATAACCCTGAGTTAGATAAAGAGCCGTAACACTTTCTGAAGTGTTACGGCTCTTTCAATAATCATAATGCTATTTTTGGGGTACAGTAAGTTAATTACTCAGGAAGAAATGTTGCACAGTCTGTCATTTCGGTGCTCCGGGCATTAGGGGACTGAACTTCAATCTTGTCTGCATGGCAATGATCACCTGTGCCATAATAGTGGCAAGTGTTAACGAGGCATTTAATTCCACCGTTAGGTTGAGGCATTTTTTTAGCTTGTCCAGACATGTAAACTCCTCCTTAAATTTGAATTCTAAATTAGAATCTCCAGATTGTTTGATTTAATTAATCCAATTTATTACAGTATATTATTCTCTGTATTTGATTCAGATTTCACATTGGGTTATTATAGACTCCAATAAAACCAGGCCGTATGGTATTAGTTGAACTGAGCACCCACATGACATATACTTTATTTCAGAATATCATTTCTATTCACTAATTTGATTGTGGGAGAGAAACTATGGTACGAGATAAAGATCGACATACTTGGCGCGAAGGATATACCACAGGAAGTTGTGCAGCCGGTGCGGCAAAAGTAGCTTGCCTGCTCCTCCGAGGGGATAGTTTAGCTGAACGAGTAGAGATTCCACTACCGAATACTGCACGCTTAACGATGCCGATTCATGGGGGAGAATCGGGATATCCAGAAGCTAGGGCAAGTATTCTGAAAGACGGTGGAGATGACACAGATATTACGCATGGGCTTGAGATCCAGGCGATCGCGCGCTATATTTCTCCTCAAGGAGAGGTTCACATCCGCGGGGGCCAAGGAGTTGGAACCGTCACCAAAAAAGGATTAGCCATCGAGGTAGGTCAAAGTGCTATTAACCCTGTTCCAATGAGAATGATCCGTGAAGCGGTTCGGGAGGTCTTCCTCGAAGAAGAACTCGAAGTTATTATCGAAGTTCCAGGCGGAGAAGCCGCTGCTTTGCGTACCCTTAATCCAAGGTTGGGGATTGTCGGAGGAATTTCAATACTCGGGACAAGTGGAATAGTCCGACCGATGTCCGAGGAAGCGTTTAAAACCTCGATCCTACCGGAGTTGGACCAGGCAGTAGCCTATGGACATAAAGCCATTGTACTCACCCCGGGGCACTATGGGTATAGGGTAGCGACGGAGCGTTTTAAGATTCCGACCGAAGCCGTGATTCAGATGAGTAACTTTGTAGGCTTTCTATTGGAAGAAACGGCCTACCGGGGGATTGAACAGGTTATTTTATTAGGGCATATTGGAAAGATGATTAAGGTTTCAGGCGGAATTTTCCATACCCATAATCGTGTCGCAGATGCCCGAGTGGAAATCTTACTGGCGCATGCCGCACTTGCAGGGGTTAATCTAGACACCTTAAAACATCTGGCAGAGTTTCCAACGACTGAAGGCGCCACCTCAGAACTCTTGCTGCTTGGAGAGCAAAAGCTGCTTCATCATCTGGCTCACTTGGCAAGTGAAAGAGCTCAAGCATTCACCTTTGGACGTTTGAGTGTTGGAACGATTATGACGTTATTGAATGGCCAGCCAGTTGGCTGGGATTTAGAAGCTCGTAAGATAATGGAGGAACAAGGTTGGGCGTGGTCAATTGAACCCTAAATCAATTGCTTAACGTGTTCACTCTATTAGTACACCTCAATAAAATCAGTTAAGAATCACTATATTTTGAGAAGTTATTTTTAAAAAGAGGAATTTAGTATATACTTATAGAATAACTCACTATCCGTCGAATACGCTACTCATAAATTTAATACGTTATGCTTAGGGTTCCTTTGGAATAGAGGATTTAAAAGGGGAAGTCGGTGAGAATCCGGCGCGGTCCCGCCACTGTAAACAAGGAGTTCTCTTCGATAATCCACGTTTTGACAATAGGATGGATTGGGGGAAGAGAATGATGATTTGAAGCCAGGAACCTGCCTTAAGTATCATCACAAACCTACGAGCGATAGGAGATGTGTGTGTTTATTTAAGGTAAACCATACGAGCCGCTCAGGCTCATTTTTTTTACCCATTAAGGAATGGAAGAAGGTTTTCAATGTTACAAGTGATCGGTATCGGCCCTGGAAGGCTTGAATGGTTGCCCCCTGCAATTACTGAACTTGTAAAGAACTGTGAAATTCTAATCGGAGGATCCAGGGCGCTTAAACTCTTTCCAGATTTCAAAGGACGCCAGTATTCCTTATCAAGTGACCTGGCAAGTAGTATTGTTGTGATCAGAAACGCACTACTGGAAGGAAAAGTTGTTGGAGTTCTCGTCTCTGGCGACCCTGGGTTTTTCAGTTTTTTACCTCGCCTTAAGAAAGAATTTCCGGAGGAAAGAATCAGCGTCTATCCGGGGATCAGCTCTCTTCAATTTGCTTTTGCGAGAGCTGGGATACCATGGCAGGAAGCAACCTTTGCTAGTGTCCATGGTCGAGAGTTGTCCATATTACCTCAGGTGATAACTCGTCCAACAGCAGTTCTAACGGGTGGGGAAAATACTCCTCAGAAAATCGCACAACTCTATCTAGAACGCGGCCGTAATCCACAAATATCGATTGGTAATGCCCTTGCTTATCCAGACGAATTTTGGGTGACAATGGATGCAGAACATTTGGCTCAGGAAAAGACATTGTTAAAGAATGCTATTGTTATTCTGTATCCAGCTACGGAGCAGGATACCAAATATAATTCCAAGCAAAATACTATTCAGGATAACCTGCAATCCATTAAGAAAGGTACCGGGTGTAGGATTGGAATTCCTGACGAAGAGTTTCTGCGAGGAAAGGTTCCCATGACTAAGGCGGAAATTCGTGTGCAAGTAATCGCCAAAGCTCAAATTTTAAAATCCGACCGTGTCGTGGATATTGGAGCTGGTACTGGGAGCATTAGTATTGAGGCCGCTGGTCTTGCATCTGAAGGCGCGGTTTATGCGATTGAACATAATCTAGAGGCTCAAGCACTCATTCTTGACAATCGACACAAGTTTGGCGTTTCAAATCTTCACCTGATTTCTGGGGCTGCGCCGGATGTTTTCGGGGAGCTTCCCCCAGTCGATGTCTGTATTATTGGCGGTAGTAATGGGCGTTTATCAGAAATCATAAAAACTGTTCCCCTTGTTGAAGGGGGAAGAATCGTGATCACGGCTGTAACGATCGAAACGGTGGCTCAAGGATTGAAGCTGCTCAAAGACTTTAATTACCAAGATATAGATATCGTTTCAATTCAAGCAGTTCGTTGGAATGCCGTTCAAACTGTTCATATGGCACAGGCTTTAAATCCAATCTTTATAATATCAGCACGAAAAGGAGAAGCTTTATGAATATTACATGGGGAAAATTCTATGGTGTCGGGGTCGGTCCCGGTGATCCCCGTCTCTTGACATTGCAAGCTGTTGACGTCTTACAATCTGTCGATCTGGTTGCCATTCCTAAATCTAAGCTCGATCGAGAGAGTGTAGCCTGGGACATAGCAAAAATTCATTGCCCAGCCAAGGTCCGCCTCATTGAACTTGAAATGCCTATGACTGCTGATCAACAGGTTTTAGGAAAGGCCTGGCAAGATGGGGCACAAACTCTCCTTGTCGAACTGAAACAGGGCAAATCTGTGGCCTTTATCACACTTGGTGATCCTTCACTTTATAGTACTTACAGTTATCTGCTTAACATACTTCAAAAAGAATTACCTCAGGAGTGTATTGTAACAGTGCCGGGGATTACAGCAATGTCCGCAGCGGCGGCAAAAATTAACTTGCCTCTTGCAACTGGAGATGAGCCTCTCCTTATCTTACCAAGCACAGAAGATGTTGGAGAGTTCCTTAACTTCCCTAATTTAGTGTTGATGAAAGTCTCTCGGAGGCTTCCTGAAATTTTGACGCTGCTCGAACAGCGAGAGAGAAGGGCAGTCTTGTTAACTCGCCTTGGACAACCTGGGGAGAAAATACGCTGGGAACCTAAACCTCAGGATTTCTCATCCGAAAAAATTGATTATCTCAGTTTATTACTCGTCAAAAAAGATTTATTGGGGAGGGGAAACAGTGAACCAAAAAAACACTAACGGCGAAGTAATATTTGTCGGAGCTGGGCCGGGTGATTCAGAACTTATAACTGTCAAAGGGTCTCGCGCCTTGGAGAGAGCGGACCGAGTGATTTACGCCGGATCCTTAGTCAACCCCGAGCTGCTTGGACTTTGTCGCCCGGGAACACCCGTTCATGACAGCGCCCATCTTACACTCGAAGAAGTGGTTGATTTAATGCATGAGGGGACAAAGCGTGGGGAAACTATAGTCCGTCTCCATACGGGAGATCCCAGTATGTACGGGGCAATTAAGGAACAATTCGACCACTTAGACAAGCAATTTATTCCGTATACTGTCGTTCCAGGAGTCAGTTCGGTTTTTGCTGCTGCTGCGGCGGTTAAGCGCGAATTCACGTTACCAGAAATAAGTCAAACCCTAATTCTTACCCGCTTGGCGGGAAGAACCCCTGTACCAGAGAGTGAAGCGCTGGCAAAGTTAGCGAAACACCAAGCCAGTATGGCGATTTTCTTAAGTGTCCAGGATATGCACTCAGTTGTCGATGCCTTGCTGGAAGGTGGTTACCCCGCTTCCACCCCGATAGCCGTAATCTCTAAAGCAAGCTGGCCTGAAGAGGAAATTCTTCAAGGGACCTTAGAAACTATTGTCGAAAAAGTTAATTCGGCAGGAATCCGTAAACAAGCCCAAATCTTAGTGGGTGATTTCCTGGATCCGGCAAATGGGTACGCTCGTTCGAAACTTTACGACCCGACCTTTACGCATGAATACAGACAAGGCACTGAAAAGTGAACATAGACGAAAACGGAAACGTAAGCGATAGCCTTAGCTTTAGCCTTAACCATAGTGTGAAAATAGCACTTGTCACATTAACTGACCGAGGGATGGACACGGTTAGACGTATTGGAAAGGGGCTTCCAAGCACTGTCATTCAAGAATTCTATATTCACGAAAAAGTTCTCAGTTCAAACGAGGATAATGGAGAAGGTCCAGAGCAACTGAAAGTATTTCGGCGTTTGGCTGATGTCGTCCCGAGACTTTGGCTAGAGTATTCTGTTCTCATTTTCGTCATGGCAACTGGAATTGTGGTACGCCAAATTGCTTCCTTTATCGAGGGCAAAGAACGAGATCCAGCGGTGCTTGTCTTAGATGAGGAGGGAAAGTTTATTATTCCGTTGCTTTCCGGGCATCTAGGTGGAGCAAATGCTTGGGCGAACCAAATCTCAGATCAAATTGGGGCTTTGCCAGTAATCACGACGGCCACGGATGTGAGAGGCCTTGTAGCCCCTGATGAATACGCTCGCAGGTATGGTTGGAAAGTTGAACCAATTGGTCATTTACCGAAGGTTAACCGCTTGCTATTAGAGCAAGGTAATCTCAACGTATGGACAAGTTATCCCTTGAAGCCTGAAGAGACTTGGAATAGTGATGAGCATTATCAGTTCTTGTCAGATAATGAGAAAGAAAAGGCCAATGTGATAATCAGTCCTTTTCCGGACCTAACAATTAAAGATGATCTCATATATTTAGTTCCACCCATCTTGAGTGTTGGGATTGGATGCCGACGTGGAATTTCCACTGAGGCTGTTTTGGAGGGAATCACGTCGTCTTTTGAACGGATTGGGGCTTCCCTTAAAGCAGTATCAGGGATTTATAGTATTGATCTTAAATATGACGAAGTTGGTTTGTTGGAAGCGGCTAAGTGCCTACGGGTCCCATTTCGAACCTTCCCTGCAGTTGAACTTCAAGCTGTCATTGAAAAAGAACAACTGAGTCGATCAAACTTTGTAAACGAAAAGATAGGAGTGGACGGGGTATGCGAAGCAGCGAGCTTGCTGGGAACTCAAAAGGGACGGCTAATTTTGCCGAAATTCAAGGGTCGGGGGGTCACAATAGCAATCAGCATGGAAAACTCTTTGTCGTGGGTATTGGACCAGGAGACCCAGACCATATGACCGCACGGGTTCAGTCGGTTTTAAAGGAAGTTGAATTCATCGTTGGTTATAAAACTTACATTGACTTAATTCAACCGTTATTGACTCAGCAACAAATTGTAGCTACAGGGATGCGTCAAGAAATTGACCGTTGCCGAGAGGCAATTCGTTTAGCTGCAGAGGGACACAGTGTAGCCGTTATTAGTAGCGGAGATGCTGGAGTTTACGGCATGGCAGGCATTCTAATTGAGTGTCTAGATCAAGAAGGTTTACTAGACCTTGCACTTGAGATCATTCCGGGAGTTACGGCGGCCAGTGCAGCTGCTTCCATGCTTGGGGCTCCATTAATGCATGACTTTGCTGTTATTAGCTTAAGTGATCTCTTAACCCCTTGGGAAGTCATTGAAAAACGTGTGCGATTAGCAGCTGAAGGGGATTTTATCCTTGCTATTTATAACCCGAAAAGTAAAGGACGGACGAAACACATTGAGACATTGCGCGAGATCCTTCTACGCTACCGTAGTCCCGAAACCCCAGTTGGTCTTGTCAGGGAAGCACTTCGGGGCGAAGAGTCCAGTGTGCAACTCACGACCCTTGTTGATTTTACAAATCATCCAATAGACATGCTATCCACCGTAGTCATCGGCAACTCTCAAACCCGTATTCTTGGGCCTTATATGGTTACCCCTCGAGGGTACATGCTGTGAAGCTATTAGTCTTGGCCGGCACAGAGGATGGTCGAGAACTAGCGGATGCCCTCAGCAGACGTGGTCATGATATTTTAGTTTCGGCGCTGACTTCATATGGTGCAGATTTGGCACTTGAACAAGGTCTCAATGTACGTTCTGGAGCAATGGATGTTCAGACGCTTATTGACCTCGTAGTTGAGGGAGAGTTTGTGGCAATTGTGGATGCAACCCACCCTTACGCAGTACGGGTAAAAGAAATGGCAAAAACGGTCTGTGAAGAATTAGCAATACCCTATCTACCTTGGCAACGCTCTTCTCTAGAATTGGATTCTAATGATCAGATTCATTGGGCAGAAAACATCTCTACGGCGGCTCTTATTGCTGCAGAGCTCGGGGATCGCATTCTTCTCACAACTGGAAGCAACGCGTTGCCTGAGTGGGTATCTCTACCCTCTATGCAAGACAAAAAACTCTATATTCGCGTCCTACCAACATCTGAGGTGTTGGCGCGCTGCGAATCCTTAGGGTTTAAACCAAGTCAAATCATTGCAGCTCAAGGCCCTTTTTCGCAAGAGTGGGATGAAGCGATGATTAAACAATTAAGGATCGATGTTGTAGTCGCCAAAGAAAGTGGCAAGGTGGGTGGAACCCTCGAAAAAGTAAAAGCCTGTCAACATTTAAATATTCCGTTAATTATCCTGAAACGACCTGTTACTGATGGTCAACATCGTTCAGTATCCCAGTTTATTAAACATTTGGAGGAGATACTATGAATTCTGAGATCATTCTCTTAGGGCACGGTAGTCGCCGGGCAGAAGCCAATAATGGGTTATTGGAAGTTGCTCAAAAGGTGAGTCATTTATTGGACCAAGTAGTAACTCCAGCATATATGGCGCATGGTCGCCCGAGCCTTCCAGAAGCAGTGCAGGCGAAAATATTGGAAGGCGCCTTGCACATTGTCGTGATGCCACTGTTTCTATTTCGAGGAATTCACGTGACGGTGGATATACATGAAGAATTACGTGAAATTCGCGAACAACACCCGAACGTTGAGATTGAATTTACAAAAGAGCTGGGGGCGGATGATGGTATCGCTAATTTGGCTGCACAACGAATCAAGGAGGTCGTGAAAGCATGACCGATTTTATATTGAATCCAGGACAAATCGAGACTGAAAGCATGCGCATTATTCGAGCTGGGTTAACACGCCCCTGGTCAGGGGAAGAATTTCCGGTGGTGGAACGGTTAATTCATACAAGTGGAGATCCATCTCTAGAACAAGCCATAGCGATTCACCCTCAAGCGATCGCTTGCGGGCTCAAAGCTCTAAAAGAGGGCACTAATGTCATTACTGATGTTGAGATGGTTCGCGCAGGCATTGCTAAAGAGAAACTTAAAGCTTTAGGGGGTACGGTTCAAAGCTTTCTGAATGCCCCTGGAGTTGCCGAACAAGCTAAAGAATGGGGAATAACGCGCTCCATGACAGCTTTTCGAATGCATCCAGATAATTTGCATGGCGCAATCGTGGCGATTGGCAATGCACCAACTGCTTTACTTGAAGTCTTGCGTTTAGCCGAGAACCCAGAAACACGTCCTGCTTTGATTATCGGTATACCCGTAGGTTTTGTAGGAGCAAAAGAGTCTAAGGATTTATTGTGGGAACGTCAATCACTCCCGTCGATAACAGTACTAGGTACGCGAGGGGGAAGTCCACTCGCGGCTACAGTTGTTAATGCGTTAATTTATACCGCAATAAGGCAACTTGCCCTGGAAAAGGAGGGTGAAAGTTGTCCACTAATAACAAGTTAGCAGCACGACTCATGATCCAGGGGACCTCCTCCAGCGTTGGGAAAAGTGTATTGGCTGCAGCATTTTGCAGAATATTTTACCAAGAAGGATACCGAGTTAGTCCTTTTAAAGCTCAGAATATGGCCCTCAACTCTTTTGTGACTGCAGCAGGCGGAGAGATGGGTAGAGCACAGGTGGTTCAGGCTCAAGCTGCTGGTGTTGATCCTGAAGTACGCATGAACCCAATTCTACTAAAACCAAGTGGCCCTACCGGTTCCCAAGTCGTCATTATGGGCGAGTCTCAGGGTAATGTGACAGCCCTGCGGTATCACGGGGAATATCAACGGATGACATGGTCGTTTGTCAAAGATGCCCTTCATGGACTACTCGACGAATTCGAAATCGTAATTATAGAAGGGGCTGGGAGCCCTGCAGAGGTTAATCTCAAATCAAACGACATTGTCAATATGCGAGTTGCCCTAGAGGCTAATTCCCCTGTGTTGCTTGTGGCAGATATTGACCGAGGTGGAGCTTTGGCTTCTGTTGTGGGGACCTTGGAATTAGTAGAACCTGAAGAACGAAACATGATCAAAGGAATTATCTTTAATAAGTTCCGTGGCGAACTGGCGCTTCTTCAACCCGCGCTTGATTTTATTGAACAAAGAACAGGCATTCCGGTGCTGGGAGTTGTCCCGTACTTTAAGATACGTATTCCGGATGAAGATTCTGTAGCATTAAATGAGGTTATGGAGAAACCCTCCGTTTCGTCATCTGAACAATTGGACATTGCAGTTGTTCGATTCCCATATATTTCTAATTTTACAGATTTTGATGCGCTTCAGGATGAAACGGATGTCTCTGTGCGCTATGTCACTGAAGTTACGAATCTTGGAAAACCTGATCTTGTTATTCTTCCAGGCAGTAAAAATACCTTGGCTGATCTGCGTTTTCTTCATGAAAGTGGTTTAGGGACGCAGATTCAGAAACTTTGTGAGCATGAGGTCCCATTAATCGGAATTTGTGGAGGGTACCAGATGATGGGGCGATCGGTGACGGATCCGTTGCATTCAGAGTCAGAGCTGGAAGAGATGACAGGTCTCGGTATTCTTCCTATGGTGACAGAATTTAATCCACAGAAACATACCGTCCAATGTATGGGGACAATTCTTGCAGATCGAAACTTTTTTAAAGCATGTACCGGTGAAAAAATCGCGGGCTACGAGATTCATATGGGGCGATCCACAATGGACGAAGGCCAGACGCCTCTCTTTACCTTGACATCGAATGGAGTATCCTACGCAGATGGTTTACAAGCCGGAAACTCGTATGGAACCTACTTACATGGGCTTTTTGATAATGATAGTCTCCGGACGGCGCTATTGAAATGGCTTTGGCATCGCAAAGATCAGCTCAGGCCGGTAGAAGCGTCACTTTCACAATCAGCTTTGCGTGAATCTGCGTTCAATGAGTTAGCAGATTTAGTCCGTCAAAGTGTGGATATTGAACGTGTTCGTACAATAATGGGTTTAGACGCCAAAGCGGTGTCTAAGGATACGATTAGTTTAGGTGATTCCCTCTTAGGAAAAGATCGGGTAGATTAAATGATGTATTCTGTACTTATAGGATTTCTGCTCGACCAAATCATTGGGGATCCCCATAACTGGCCTCATCCTGTCGTGGGAATAGGAAAAGTTATTGCCTTTTTAGAACGTCATTTCAATCTGGGGACTCCAATTGCACGACGCCGGCAAGGAGTCCTACTAACCTTGCTGGTGGTTGGCGGAAGTTATCTGCTTACATGGGCTACAGTCTCGGGAGCGAGTGCACTCCATCCATTATTAGGTCTTGGCGTGAGTGCTTATTTTGTTTTTACATCTTTGGCAGGTAAATCTTTATTAGATGCGGGAGAAAGTGTTTTAGTTCCTTTAAAAGATGGAGATATGAGCGGGGCACGTCTTAGACTTTCCTGGTTGGTTAGCCGAGATACAGACAATCTTACAGAAGGAGAGATAGTAAGGGGAACCATCGAAACTCTTGCAGAAAACTTCGTAGATGGAATTTTATCTCCGCTTTTTTATGCTGCCCTGGGTGGTGCTCCTCTTGCAATGGCGTTTAAAGCGATCAGCACTCTGGATTCCATGGTCGGTTACCGAAATGAACGTTATGAGGAGTTTGGCTGGTTCTCTGCTCGAACGGATGATTGGGCTAATTACCTACCAGCACGCTTATCGGTCCTCCTCTTACTACTAGCGGGCTGGTTGAGGAGGATGCCAGTTTGCCAGAGCTATCGAATCTGGAGACGTGATGCATCAGGTCATCCTAGTCCAAATGGTGGTAATCCGGAAAGTGTCGTTGCGGGGTTACTAGGCGTGCGTCTTGGCGGTATCAATGTATATCATGGTCAACCTCATCACCGAGCAGAAATGGGAGATGCCCTTCATCCAGTCAACGCCTCCGACATTGTTAACTGTCGTCATCTTGTTCGTACGGCGACTTGGTTATCCCTTTTGCCCGCCCTTATTATAGCTTACCTAGTGAGTTGATTTTTAGCGAAGCACGAAGTTCGATGCGCGAGGCGCGAATGGAATATTCGCTTCGCGAACCTCGGATTTCGAATTTCAGATTTCGAACTTCGCGTCTCGTGCCCGTGCCCGTGCCTCGTGCCTCGAATTATACAGGAAGGGAGATACAGCATGAAGATTCCTCGTCTTGTCCTAGCGGGAACACAGAGCGGAGTGGGAAAAACTACCCTTGCAACCGGTCTGATGGCGGCCTTGAAAAATCGCAAGCGACCTGTCCAGGGGTACAAGGTCGGGCCAGATTACATCGATCCTAGTTATCATGCGGCAGCAACAGGGAGACCTTCCCGAAATCTTGACCGCTGGCTTCTCGGTGAGCTCCTCCCTTCCGTCTTTGCTCAAAGTTCTGGAGAACGATGGGCGGTGATTGAAGGTGTGATGGGCTTGTTTGATGGTATGAGCGGAACAGCGGGTTTCGGAAGCACAGCTGATGTGGCTAAACTCCTACAAGCCCCTATTATACTCATCGTCGATGCGTCCTCGATGTCCCGCAGCGTAGCGGCCTTAGTTCACGGATTTAATACTTATGACCCTGAAGTAAACCTTCAAGGCGTAATCCTTAACCGTGTTAAATCTACTGCCCAGGAAAAAATACTAAGAGAGGCTCTGAAGGATCTACAGATCTCTGTCCTAGGAGTTCTCCCGAAGGAAGCGGCACTGCATCTGCCAGAACGGCATTTAGGATTGGTTCCTGTGGGGGAGAGTGGACTATTAGATGGCTTTATTGAAACTCTAGCAGAGCTGGTAAACAAACACATCGATTTGGAACAAGTCGAGCGCATTATGTTAGGTGCACCAGATCTCACCGAGTCTTTAGTAAATAAGAGTGCTATGTTGCATACTGAAGGATGTTCGAATAATATCATAACACCCTCTAAGCCATTAGCTCAAGAAGCTAAATTCCGTTTAGGCTTGGCACAAGATGAGGCCTTCCTTTTTTACTACCATGATGCCCTAGCCCTGGCGAAACGCTTGAATTTTGTTATTGTACCGTTTAGCCCGTTACACGACGTTGCACTCCCACCTGACCTAGACGGTATTTTCATCGGTGGGGGGTTTCCGGAGCTTCATCTTGACCGTTTAAGTGAAAACCTTGCTTTCTTAGATTCTCTTCGCTCATATTCAGCGAGTGGCAAGCCGATTTATGCCGAATGTGGAGGGTATATGTACCTAGGACGGTCAATTAAGGATTTTGAAGGAAGAGAAGTCCCCCTAGCAGGTCTCATTCCTATGAAGGCAGAAATGACAAAACGCTTACAAGGTATAGGGTATCGACGAGGGGTCTTAATTGAGGATACTTTTTTAGGACCTCGTGGGACAACGGTTCAAGGGCATGAATTTCATTATTCACGCGTGTCCTATGATCAAGAGTTCCCACCAGCCTATGAATTGTTCAAAGGGGATATTTCAGATCGAATCGATGGATATGCACGGGATAATATTGTGGCATCCTATCTTCACCTTCATTTTTCAGGACAATCTGAATTACTTGAGCACTGGTTTAGATCGCGTTCTAGGAGAATTGGAGAATGATGGATTGCGCTATCGGGTTGGCCCGGTGTCCGGGGACGTGCGGGGAATGGGTACAAGGGGCTCGAGAAGGAATTCCATTTCTCGTGGATTGTCCTATTGATCGTTTTTCAGAAGTCAGGGTGTCGTTGGACATGCACGCCACAGGCTGGGATCTTCCTACAGGTAAAACGAAAGCTTTACAAGTGTTAGAATTGCTCAAAGAGGACCTAGGTCTTCCTTCCCTAAGTGGTAAGGTGCAATTTTTACAGCAGCTTCCGGAGGGGAAAGGAATGGCTAGCTCAACGGCGGATATTACTGCCGTGGTTGCGGCCACTCTGGTTGCCCTAGGAGAAGATCCTGTTCCAGAGCGTTTGGCGCATTTTGCTTTACGAATTGAACCGAGCGACAGTGTGATGTTCCCAGGGATTACGGAAATTGAACATGTGCTAAGACATAAACATCGCGTACTTGGCCCTTCAGTCCCAGCGCTGTTTCTCGCTCTGGATTGGGGTGGAACAATTGATACGAGAGTCTTTAATGCCAGGCCGGGATTGGCGGAGCATTATCGACGTTATGAAGATGAAATTGCTAAAGCATATCGTCTAGCCTGTGAAGGAATTGAGCAAGTTGATTTAGAAAAACTAGCTGTAGCCGGGACGATCAGTGCACGTTGTAATTTAGAAATAAATACAAAATCACAATTTGAGCCCTTCGTGACCTGGGTACTTCAAAATGGAGGACTCGGTGTAGTTACTGCACATAGTGGTACACTGCTGGCAGGTGTGTTTCCACTCAACGGCTTTTCCTGCCAGGAGGTGCGCAAAAACTTGCAAATTGAAGCGCAGCAACGGTTTACCCCTGAGTACCTTGATCTCTTCCACAGTCATTCTGGTGGAATCTTGGTAGGAAAGAAGGAAAGAAGGAAAGAAGGAAATAACTGAGAATGCGGGGTGAAACTATGCACGGTGGAAATCTTCGAAGAGCGCAAGAATTATATGGTTTGGATTCATTTATTGACCTTTCAGCTAATATTAATCCTTTTGGACCGCCACCCGGTGTTTGGAAGTCTTTACAACATGGTATGGTAGATATTGTGAATTATCCCGATCCTGAGAGCCGGGCATTGAGAAAGACTCTTTCCAGCCACCTAGGAATCTCGGCCGAATCGATTATGATAGGGAACGGAGCAGGTGACTTAATATTCACGATCGTGCAAGCGTTAAAACCTAAAAAAGTGGCTATTCCCATCCCAACTTTTAGTGAATACGAACGGGCTGCATGTTCTGTAGGGGCTAAAGTGAGCTATATACCGCTAGGCCCAGAGGGATGGGCGAGATTTAATCAAGATGAAAACTCGAGAGATGAGCATGGCGTTGACCAAATGTGGCGGGAATTTCTAAACGGGTGTGATTTACTCTTTCTCTGCTCCCCTCATAATCCGACTGGAAGTATACTTGATAAAGATATGTTTGAACGTATCCTTTGTCTAACTAAAGAATTAGGTTGTCGAATCCTATTCGATGAGTCTTTCCTTGATTTTCTGTCGGACGAGTTACGCCAATCCGCTCGCACTTATATAGAAACCAACGATCACCTCATTGTGTTATATTCTTTAACAAAGTTTTACAGTTTGCCGGGTTTGCGTTTGGGCACTGTTTTTTCGCATCCGTCTTTACTTGCATATTTCGATAAATATCGCGATCCCTGGTCCGTAAATGTTCTTGCACAGCATGCAGGGATCGCGGCACTAGAGGATTTGAACTTTCCAGAAGATGTTCGGGAAAAGTTGAGGGAGAGCAGGTTATTATTTTATCAAAAATTTACTTCTAATGGTTTCTCAGATTTGCGGCTTTGGCCAACCTCTGTAAATTTTGCATTAATTGAGGTTTTAAATCCCACAGTTGGAGAAATAATCCAATATTTAGGAGGACAAGGGATTCTTGTTCGTGACTGTGGAAACTTTACAGGTCTTCCAGAAAATTTTATTAGGGTCGCAATCAAAGATATCTTCGTCATGCAGCGGCTTATTGAGGGTTTGAAAACATATTATTTTAAAGAGGAGCAGTAATTGCTCTTCTTTTTCTTTTAAGGTATCCATCGCCCGTTCTTTTTGCTTGCGTTGATCAGGTCGATGAGGGCACCAGCGCAGCGAAGCGCAAAAAAAACTAGGAAAGAGTGCCCTCATCGTAAGGGATACTCTATCTCTGGTTGTAACTCGTCAACTGTTTCTTCACGATTTCTATCACCTCGTAGGTGCCCTTGTCCTCAAGCTGATGCCGAACCTTCCCGTGCCGGTGGTCGGCATCAGTGTTTCGCTGTAACTATTGAGAACATAAAACCATAATGAATCAAACCCCATTTCGGAGATAATACAGTTTAGGCGAACCATTGGTTCCCATCGCCTATGTGAGACCGGGTTTTGATATTATCCCACTTGGTCAAAACTAAGTTAGTAACAGAAAGATTTATTACTGTCTGGTTTTTGTTTATTCTTGGATTATTTCCGCGATTTTGGCAGGAAAACGAGGTAAAATGTGGAAGTAGTAAAGATGACTTATCTGGTGGATGAAAAATAGTCGCGACGTATAGAGATGTGTAGTTGTTTTGTACCCTCAGTATTGCTTGATAAGACAATACTGCTCGCAGCCAAACGGAGTGGTACTAATGTCTATAATGTGAAGTTAATTTATATCTAAAATGTGTTCTCTTTCGAGAAAGTCATTATATGTAAATATTAACAAAATCTAAAGGAGGTTAAAGAATGTACAATTGTAATTGTATATCAAGCTTTATTGAAAATCTATGGGGTTCTAATACGCCTATTACTGTATTCTTTGGTACGGGTATTAGTATTTCTTGTGGGAATATGAGTGCGAATGATACACGAAGAACCATACTTAATTTAATTTTTCAGGATTCTAATATCCAAGAGAAAGACAAGGAAGATATTTTTAGTGCAATTATGAGCCAAACGGGTCAATTTGAAGACTTCTTGATGCGATTATATGATGATTTTAATAATTCATCATTAAGAACGCAGTTTATTGAAGCATTAGAAGGAATGTACACCATTCCGAAACCTCAAAAAACACATGCTTTTCTTGCGGAACTTTCGAAGCATAATAAGTGCTCTTGTTATGTAACCACAAATTATGATTTACATTTTGAAAATCAGATCGGAGAAGAAAATATTGATGTTGTAGTACATGAACAACTAAAAAATTTAACGGAGAAAAAAACTGATAAGCCTATGTATTTAAAAATACATGGATGTGTAAAAAAACGCCGAAAGAACGGAATGTCTAGTATTGCTGTCTTTCTTCCAAATGTATCAGATTCTCAAATAAGACAAGAAATCGCACATTCCTTGGAATATGTGTTCTTGAATAAATCATCTCCAAATAAAGTACTATTTTTGGGATATAGTTTCTCAGATGTATACGACATTGTAAAATGGATGAATAAGAATAGTGAAAAAATAGAGAAAGAGATTTTCATTATTTCTCACGATGATTTCTCATGTAAGCTATTTGATTGTTCTAAGGAGTATAACACATACATTAAACCGTTTAATGGAATTCCCACTCGTACTATTCCGGAATTTAAGAACTGTAGGGTGTTTATGGGATCTACTGACAGGTTCGTCAACGAATCCTCAAACTATCTCTCAATTATTCCTCAACCTAAAGGGAGAATAGCAGAATATGAGAATGATAGTACTATAGCCTTAAAAGCATTCTTTCAAAAAATTAGAAATTATAAAGAGTATCAAAATTATTATTTAATTCTTCTTCGACATCAACTTCTTTATGAAGTAGCTAGATGTTGCGTTGTAACCCGTTTAAACAATAAAACAAAAGATGAAGAAATTGTAACGAAATCTTATGAATACGCGATGAATGAAATACTAGAAATATTGAAAGTAATTAAAACCTTAAATCTATCGGGTAATCATATCGAAAAAGAGTATTTGAACTGCATCAATAAACGCCATCAAATGGTTCTCGAAATTCTTAGCAGTAAAGATAAAGAAGCAATAGAGACATATGAATATATAATAAAAAATATGCCGGGAGATTCTAGAACTCATGCATTAATGAGGTTAAGAACAGTTTTTGATTTTGTCTGTAATTGGTATATAGCGAAAATTACTTCTAATTTTTCGGACCTAGGAAATGAATATTTAGAAGCACTGAGGGCTGAAGTAAAATTAATTGAATCATATCCATATCTCAAGTTGATAAGGGAATATCATGCTGCCACTCCGACAGATCGTCCAGCTTATATTGAGTATGAAAATATTACAACAGAAAACTGTTATGAGTTAATTGATAATATATTAAATAATAAATGTCCTAAAATAGAAAAAATTCTCGAAGAAGAGCCTTTTAATGGCCAACGAATGTTCCTTGAAGAATTATTCGAAATATTAGAAGGAAAAGACATAAAGTTCAAATGTTTAGATAGTTTTACTAAAGCTGGGCGTCCTGAATATGTTGCTATCTGTAATTTAGTTTTGGGATATATTAGTGGAAAAGAGAATCTGATTACAGAGGCAAATCAGCTTTTTGATGACTTGGGATATAAATTTGGTGGTTTTTTTTCAGTACTTTGTAATGAAGCCATGGAATTAGTAAAAAATTAGTATTCGATTCAGAATAAGATACTCTATATACCTATTAGGCTAATAATGGTAAGCTTCCAAAAGCAGGGTCTGAAGAGAGCGAAGTAGGATAACGTGAAGTTGGGATTTTTATGTTTCCACTCCAATAGTAATTCTTATACTTTGACACATCGTAGAATGTTGTGCGTTGATAATCTTATTATATAATGGGGGGTATCCGCTTAGCTCCACCTCAAACAACATTCAATTACAACCCCAGTCATAGCCGTATATTATATCGGTCTGAGTAACTGGACCCGTAATAACCGCCTGTTCGAGAAGTCTTCGGAAAACA
>Ga0307377_10001490_pt1 | contig 29476 bp, 42 predicted proteins | sample TR3MG_FD_202535 | JGI IMG/M metagenome (GOLD analysis project Ga0307377, IMG submission 202535) | Soil microbial communities from Risofladan, Vaasa, Finland - TR-3 | ecosystem: Environmental > Terrestrial > Soil > Coastal area > Acid sulfate soil | place: Finland: Risofladan, Vaasa | collected... | reverse complement strand
ACTTATGAAGAGGCAAAAGAGTGGGGTCGGAAACTAACAAAGGTTTATTTATTGGAGTAAATAAGATGAAAAAATACCGACTGCAAGAAGGGATATTCCATAAAACCGCAGAAGAATTAAGAGAATTTATTAAAGAGAATGATATTAAACTTTTAAGGCTATGGGAATATCTAAGAAGAAGAAATGATAAAAAGATTGGAGGGAAATATGAAAATTGATTTATATAAAAAAGAGATAAGGGCTTTAATGACTTGCTTATCTATTGTAGACGTTGAGAAAGTAAACCGCCATCAGAAAATAATATTAGATAAAATTGATACTGGTAAACTATACATTAAATTATCAAATATAATATATGAATGCACATTCCCAGGGGATTTAGGACCCAATGAATGAAACAGTTAACGTCCAGCAAAGCATTTTACGAGGCGAATAAATGAAATATCCTGATGACTTTATAAACAAAATTATCTGTGGTGATTGTCTTGAAGTGATGAGGGGGATGCCTAATAGGAGTGTAGATTTTTCATGGTTTGACCCACCATATAACGTTGGTAAAAAATATGGTATATGGAATGATAAGTTACCAGATGAAGTATATCTTGAATATGTTTCAGAATGGGTTAAGGAAGTCAAAAGAATTTCTGGAAATCATTGTGCAATATACATTCCAACAAAATATAAATTAAAATGGTGGTCCATATTAGGGGATGATTACAGGGAGATAATTTTGAGTTATTCTCCATCTGGGGCCATAAGATATGGATTTAGTAATCAATTTTCTACTATATTATGTAACGTTAAACCTATCCAATATACGAAAAATGTATGGCATAATTGCCAGATGTCTGGATTGGGGTGGTTTTTTAAAGAAAATAATTTTGGTCATCCTGGTTATACATCAGAAGATATTACAAAAAGAGTATTGTCTGCATTTACGAAATCAGGACAAATTATCCTCGACCCCTTTCTCGGTTCAGGCACAACCGCCGTAGCTTGTAAAGAATTAGGGCGTAAGTATATCGGTATAGAAATTAGTCCAGAATATTGCGAGATAGCCAGAAGGCGAATAATGGCTATACCAGAGTTATTATTTTAAGGAGGCAAATATGCAAAGGGCGATCAATCATTATATCAAAAAAAGGTCTGTAAATATTAATAGTGGATTAGGTAAAGATCATATCAATCAGACCTTTGATCTAATTGATGATGAGATTAATCAAGTCAGAAGGGCAGAGATTAAAAAGGCCCGGGAAAAGAAATTAAGAGAGTGGAAAAGAAAGGAAAAGCTAAATTGTAGGCACAAAATAAACTATAAATAAACTATAAAAATACTATAAAAAATATCGTTAGTTCTATAAAAAATATATGAGAAAGGAGGAAATATCAGAATGAATATAATTTTAAAATATTTTAGTATTCCGAGTTTAATATTTTTAGGGATAGCATTTATAATGGTGGTCTTTTTATCGTATTTGATATGGTGGGAATATTGGGGGCAATTTATGTTTAATAGAATTATTATAAAAAAGAAATAAGGAAGGAGGCACTCATGACCTATAGAGAGTTATTTGCAGTGACAGATTTACTGAATGATATAAGGGTAGGCCGGGGAATTAAAATCCACCGTGACACCAAAATAGATTTAGCAGCGGCAGAGAATCATTTTAAAAATATAATTGCTGATATTGATAGGCAAAAAAGGAAAAGCAATGAAGAGGTTATGTATTATAAATTGGCCATTGAGGTAAATAAATGAAAGGGGGAATGATTAAGATGTGGGAATTATTAAGATTAATAGCGGGAGCTGGAGCGGGCTTTGTAATAGGAATGACTTTCGGATATATCTTAGGAAGCGATAATGGATTTGTGAAAGGTTGCAACTGGGCTTACTACAATAGAGATAAAAAATGAAAAGGAAATAAGATTAATAGATGATCCCAAAAGATTCTACTCCAATAAAAAATAAAATATTGATAGATATACTTGCTAAGGGTCTATTAAGCAAAGATGAAATGAGGATTATATTTTATATTATCCGGTGGTCCTGGGGCTTTGATGGTATAGAAGGAAGAAGGCAAGATTGGACTAAAGAATTAAATAAAAGAAAAATAGCTGATGATATAGGAATGGATGAGGGGCATCTTAATAGAAATATCAATAGAATGATTGAGGAAAATAAAATAATTATAAAAGACAAATGTTATCAATTCAATGAACATTATGAGAAGTGGAAAAACTTGACTATTAGTCAAGTTAATAGTGATAAAAAACTTGCCGAAAAGTCAAGCAAAACTTGCCGATTAGTCAAGCAAAACTTGACTATTAGTCAAGTAAAACTTGCCGAAAAGTCAAGTTTAGGTACACCTAATAATACAGGAGATAGTATAAAAAATAAGGATCTCAAGGGGGGTGAACAACCGTTTAAAGAAACTCTTAAAGATAATAAAGAAACTCTTAAAGGGGAAAAAAAGAAATTGCACCCTGAAATTATAAAATATCTAAATCAAAAGACTGGGGCTCATTATAGAGTTAATACACCGGAAACGATCAAACATATAAACGCCAGATTAAAAGAAGGCTTTACTTTAGAGAATTTTAAATATGTCATCGATGTTAAGTGGGATGAGTGGAAAGGCAAATTTAATAAAGAGGGTAAAAATATGGAAGATTTTTTAAGACCTATAACCCTGTTCGGTACGAAATTTGAAAGTTATCTTAACCAGGCCAAACCCGATCCTTACCAAAAATACTATAAGAAGGAGGTAGATTAATTGTGAAAGATACAGAGAAAGCATCAAAAGAGGAATACACTGTTGTAGCAAATACCATGTTAAAACTATTAAATACCGGGAATATTACTCTAGAGGAATACCTGGAGAGGTGCTCTTATTGGGCAATAGAAAATTTGGATGATCTATATTTCAGATCCTTACCTAGTAAGCCCGTAGAAGTATTTGAATATGAGCAACTATCTAATTATAAAAGACAAAAATTAACCCAGGAATTTTTTATAGACAATCCAGGAATATTCCGATATTACAGAGATCAAGAAAAGATTATTTTAGAAAATTTTACTAATTTATCAAGGCTAAAAATTTATAAAAAACATATACCTGAAAGTGATATAGAGAACCATGAGAAATTAGACAAAAAGATAATGGATTTTAAAATGAAAATGGAGGGTTATGAAAATTAAAAGGCCCTTCCGCAAGGTGGAGTTAGGGATTCCCCAAAACCCGAACTTTGGCTCCTGGCTCAAGCACTTAAACGGAGGGGCCTTATAAAAATATAATTGGGAGGTATGAAGAATGGTGGATAAAACGAAAGTACACAAAATGTTAATGGATAACCGGGAGGAGATAATACAGAAAGATAAACAAGACATACCGATAACAAAAATTGCTCAGGAATATGGAGTATCTTTTACTACCATATATAGTTTATTAAGAAAGTGGAGCAAAAAGAGAAACGTTAAGAGGAAATATTTTAAACTTCCGAAGGATCAAAAAACAGAGAAGGAAGAAAAACTTATTGCTTTTGAAAAAACATTAAGTCCGGAATTGTTGGCCAAAAGAAAGGAAAATACCAGGATAAATAATCAGTTTATAAAATATTATAAAGTGGTTGAAACTGTGCATGATAAATTTTTGGTCCAGAATATATTAAGAAAATCGGGGGTGTCAAATGAGTAAAAATTTAGAAGAATTAAAAAGTCTAAATAATGCTTGTCTTCAATGCAAAGAATGCGGAGAAGAAATGGGATTTAAAAGTAATGATTATACATCGGATAGCCATTTTACGAGAAATGGTTTATATGGTAGATATTATTATTGTTTAAGTTGTAAAACAGAAGTTTATATATTTGATAGTGAATTATCTGAAATGAAAAAGGGTTGTTTTACCATATTTGAAGAGAGCGATTAAACGAAAAAACTGATAGAGAAAGGAGATGATTAAATGAATAAACAAAGTATAGAGATTCTTAATGCGATAACAAAATATAACGATCTTCATATTAATGATAGGCGTTTAGTTATTATCGAGTCAAGAGATCTGGGATTTATGAGTGGGCAAAAAGGACCCTATTTATCATTTGAAGATTTAACATCCGGGGATTTCTTTGAAATTTATAGATATAAAAAGAGCCTGGAGGAAAAAAGCGATGGAAGTTAAGGAAATGACAGGGTTTGACTATATAAATTTCTTGAAATCTTTTAAAGAACTTGTCACAAGAGAATTTTGTAACCCACCAGGTATAAGAGATGTAAATAAAAGAATTGACGAAATTATTGCCCTGCTTCAGCGTGGCAAGATAGACAAAGAAGAACTAAAGAAGTATCGGCAGATGTGGGGGGAATTAGAAATGGGAAATTATGATGTATGGGTTGCTACGCCAGGGGTTTTTACTAATATGCACGAATTTACAAATGAACTCAAGCAAAAACACTTCCCGAAGGAGGCGAAAAGCGATGGAATATACTATTAAACCTAGTAAATGTTTATATTCTGTTATGCAGGAGAATAAAAAGAGAGCCGTTTTTAAAAGTGATAATAGAGAAGACTTTGAAACGTGGATTGAAGAGAATGCTGAAATTTGTGAAAATTGTAAATATGAAAATAAAGACCCACTTGAAGATTATCCTTGTAATGATTGTTCAGATAATGACCACGGAGATATGGGTGTGGTATCTCATTTTAAGAAAAAGGTAATAAAGAATTGGAGACCGAAAGAGTGAAACATCTCATTTTAAAAGGGAAGTGATTAAATGAAATTAAAAGTGGGATATGAAAAGATTAAAGGATTTAGCAGTCCGGTTAAAAGAGCAGAACGGACTAATGATTGGGTTATCTGGGCTATTCTAATGATTATAAGTTAAAGCGGGGTAATATATTTGATATCCGAGGCGGTAGAATGAAAAGAAAACTTAGATTTAAATTTAAGATAAGTGAAAATGATGTTAAATTACAAGTTAAACAATGTTTGTCACTTATGGGCTGGTTTAGCTTTCCGCTCACAGCAGGTATGGGTTCATATAAGGGCAGTCCTGATAGAATAGCGGTTAAAAATGGTCGAGTGCTATTTTTGGAAATAAAAAAGCCGGTGGGTTGGAAACATAGTGATCCGCAAAAGCAGTTCCAGAAAGATATAAATGATTATGGTGGGGAATATTATTTGATTCGGGAATTGGAAGATTTGATTAAAATAATAGGATAATTGACTTTAATGAGGCGGTTGATATAAAATGAAAGAAGTGAGGATACGATGCAAAAAATGTGGTAAAAGGCTTTTTGATGGATTGCCGGGAATGGACATTGCTACCGGCAAGCCGAAGATATTGGAGATAATCTGTCCTCGATCTGACTGTAGGACTATGAATGTAGTTACCTGCAAAATGAAAGTAGAGGAAAGTCTTGAGTTTATTTTTGTGGGGACGCCTGGAGAATGGAATAGGATAAAAAAGGAAAGGATTAAACAGTTGGGAGGGTGAAGGAATGAAATTGGAAGGAAGTGATTAAATGGAAACACTGGATAGAAGAGAACTAGAAGAAACTATGAAGATTATTATAAGAAAAAACAAAGAATATATTAGACAATTAAGGAAGGCTAAAATTGCTATTAATAATTTTTGTGAAATTATGGGTAAATATGCAATTGAGAATTTGAGGGTGAAGGAATGAAGATATATCGGAAAAATATAGCAAATAAATTTTATGATTTTATGAAAAATTATAGTAATCCAATGCCTAATTGTAAATGCCAAATTTTGCCTATAAATACTGAAAATAAAGATAATGAATTTGAGAAATTTGAAGGAAAGGTGCATTCTGAATTAAAAAATATATATGGATTAAAGAGAAAATATCTTAAAAAGTAAACAATAATTAAAATTAAATAAAACGAGAGCTACTTGATAGCCAGTCTTGAAAGCAGAAATTGCTTTTTAGTCTGGCTATTTTTTTTGAAGGAGATTGTATGAAATTAAAAAGAACATTACGGGAACGGAAATTTATAAAGGCATATATTGAAAACAACGGAAATGCAACCAAAACATATTTGGATATAAGTCCTAAATATAAAGGGAACTCAGCTCGTGAATTGGGTCATCGTATGTTGACAAAAGTTGACATTTCAGTTATAGAGCTTTTAGAAGAAATGGGGGCAACCGATGCCTACCTTCACCAGAAATTATTTGAAGGCTTAGATGCTACCAAAGTAATATCAGTTATACCCATTCCAACCAAAAAAGGACAGGAAAATTCTACTGACTTACCTGATGCCAATTCTAAAAATATAGAATTTGTAGATGTCCCTGATTTTAATGTGCGGTTTAAATATCTGGATATGGCTTATAAGTTGAAAGACAAATATCCTTCTGAAAAACATAAAATAGAAATAGAGGAAGTTGGAAAATTAGCGAATGCCAAAAAGAAACTCATTGAAAGAATCGATAATCTCATTGCCAAAAGAGGAAAGGGACAAACTACTAAACAGCCTGACTGAAGAAGAGGCCGAAGATATCCTATATGATTGGGAAGTATGGGCCAGGCCGAAACAATTACCACCACCCGGAGATTGGCTGACCTGGCTGATCAGGACCGGCAGGGGCTGGGGAAAGACCCGGACAGGTTCGGAATATGTTATAAATCAGGCAAGGAAAGGGGCTGAACATATAGCATTAATTGCCGAGACCAAAGCAGATGCCAGAGATACGATGGTAGAATTAGGACCTGCTTCAATATTGAAAATATCAAGACCCAGTTTTATGCCTAAATATGAACCTTCAAAAAGAAGAGTAGTTTGGCCCAATGGCTGCGTGGGAACTATTTATTCAGGAGATGAACCGGATCAAGTGAGAGGTCCTTCTCATGATATTGCTTGGATTGATGAGTTGGCTAAATTCAAATACCCCCAGCAGGTATGGGATAATCTTCAGTTTGGTTTAAGGAATAGAGAGGATATAAGAATTTTGATTACCACTACCCCCCGGCCGATCCCTATTCTCAAAGAATTAAAAGATGATCCTGATACCGTTGACGTTCCCGGCAGCACCTATGAGAATAAAGATAACTTACCTCAGAGATATTTTGATTATATCATTAAAAAATATGAAGGTACGAGACTGGGAAGGCAAGAGATTTATGGCCAGATATTAGAGGACAATCCTGATGCCCTGTGGACCAGGAAGATCATTGAAAATAATCGCAGGAATAAAGCCCCTAACTTAATCAGGGTGGCAATTGCGGTTGATCCCCAGGCTACCAACAATATTATGTCCTCTGAAACCGGGATAATTGGGGGCGGTTTAAGTGAAGATCGGCATGTCTGGATCTTGGAAGATGCTACCATAAAAGGAAGTCCGGATAAATGGGGTAATGCAGCGGTAACCGCCTATCATAAACTTGAAGCGGACCGGATAGTTGGAGAAGTAAATAATGGCGGTGATATGGTTGAATATGTTATAAGATCAATTGAAGCCAATATAGCATATAAGAGTGTTAGAGCTTCCCGGGGTAAATATATAAGGGCTGAACCTGTATCGGCCTTGTATGAACAAAATAAAATCCACCACGTGGGGAACTTCCCGGATTTAGAAGATCAATTATGTGAATGGGTGCCAGGGGATAAAAGTCCAGACCGATTAGACGCTTTAGTCTGGCTCATATATGAATTATTACCGGATATGTTAGAGGATAGTTTTATAGTTGAGGGGAAGAGTGCAGGGAAGAGAGCAACTGCTGATCAGGACTGGTAATGATCAGCCTATAATTAACATTATGTAAAGTAAAAAAAAGATTGACTAATAATTAATATTATGTTATTCTTGAAAAAATAAATATTATATTTCAAAAACTGAATAATCCGAGAGCACCTTAGAGAGCCATTTGAAGAAGTTTAAAAGACTTCTTGATGGCTCTTTTTTTTATTGAAAGGTATACATGGATATAAAAAATATTTTCCAACAAGTTAAAACAAAACTGACAAAACCCGAAATGGGGGAACTTTCTTCTTCTGGTAACGATATCTGGGGAATCCATAAATTACCTGTTTATAACCCTGATGATCTGGCAGAAAAAAAAGGGTTGGAAATTTACCGGACCATGCAAAGGCGGGATGGCCAGGTTAAGGCTGTCTTTATGTTAAAGAAGTATGCCCGGTTATCTACTCCCTGGAGTATCAGGGCAGAAGATGAAGATGATCAGGATGCGGTAAAACAAGCTGAATTTATAGAGCATTGTTTTTCCGAGATGAAGGGGAATATCAATAATACCCTGCTTAAAATATGGAATGCCATGAGAGACGGTTATTCGGTGTCTGAAATAAATTATAAGATTATTCCCAGTGGGGAATTTAAGGGGATGATCGGGATTGATAATATCAAAGTCCGAAAAGCTGTAAATTATATGTTTAAATGTGATGAGCATGGCAATATTGAAGAGGAAGGTCTGATTGAAACAGGGAATAAACATTTACCTGTTAATAAATTTATTCTTTTTGCCTATAACCCCAATGATGACGATGCAGACAGTTTATATGGTGAGTCTGATTTTAGGGCTGCCTATCGGTATTATTTCTCTAATGATATTGTACAAAGATTCTGGAATGTCTTTTTAGAGAAATTTGGCCAGCCCACCGTAATAGGTCGTTATGAAGCCGGTACTCCAAAGATTAAACAAGATGAGTATTTAGAAATATTGAAGAACATCCAGACTAATACCGCGATAGTTATGCCAAGGGGTTTAGAGGCTGAACTTTTAGAAGCTACTAGGAGAGGAGATGCAGGTTATAAGTCAGCTTTTGATAGTAATAATGCAATGATAGCCCGGGCCTTATTGGTGGGGACTCTCTTAATGGACACCGGGGAACAAGGCTCCTGGGCTTTATCTAAAACTCATTTTGATATCTTTATTTATATCCTTGATTATTTAGGTACAGAAACTGAAGATACCATAATCCGGGAACAGATCATAAAAAGATTAATAGATTTTAACTTCCCTCAACCCAAATATCCCTATTTTAAATTTGAATCCTTAATTAAAGATGATCAGAAGGCTAAAGCAGAAATTGCCAAAATGTTAGTTGATGCAGGGTTGATTAATCAAGAAGAGGAGTGGGTCAGGGAATTCTTAAAGATCCCGGCCAAAGAAGAGGGGATAATTTTACCAGAACCTAAACCCAAAGGCGGGGGCTTTGCAGAAGAATATCAAGCTGGCCTAAAAAGACAACCCAATCAATACGAAAAAAAATGTAATTTTACCAGGATAATCAAGTCTTTAGATAACTTTGAAGTAAAGGCTAAAGAAGATCTTAAAGAGATTTTAACCTGGCAAAAAGAAGCACTTGAAAAATCAATAATCAGGGCCAAGATTATGGAATCCCAGAATGCCCGGGAAGTGGAAAAATTACAATTATCCTATGTGGGTGAATTTAGGGATTGTATCAAGGGATGGCTACAGGAATTATTTAGATACGGTATGAGTGAAGTAGAAAGTGAATTAAAAATTAATAAATTTGTGGGGTTGCCCGCTGAAAAGGCCATGCAATATTTAAAAAATAAGGCTTTTTGGATTGCCGGGATAACGAGAGATACCATATTAAAAGATGCTAAAGGAATATTATATACCGGTATGAAAAACGGTTCTACTACCCCGGAAATTATGTTTTTATTGGATCAGTTTTTTAAGAAATTTATAGGTACTCCGGGAGTAGAAACCAGAGAAGGGAAATTATTGACCCCTCATCATTTAGAAACAATAGTACGAACTAATTTTTCAGATGCCTATAATCAGGGTCGACTAGACATGATGGAAGATAAAGATGTAAAAGAGATGATTGCCGGGGTAATGTTTTCGGCAATAATTGACGAACGAACTACTGAGGTTTGTGAGGCACTTGATGGCCAAGTCTTTGAACAAGGTGATCCAGATTTAGCTAGATTTACCCCACCTTTACATTTCGATTGTAGGTCAACCCTGGTGCCAGTAACTATATATGAAAAATTTGAACCGATTAAACCGGAATTAAAAGCCAGGGCTTTACCGATGAAGGGTAAAGATTTTATTAATATGAAAGGAGATGAGCTGTATGCCTTACAAATATCCGGATAATATCCCGGAAGGGATAAAGGGCTTACCGGCAGAAGCCCAGAAAACCTGGATTGATATTTATAATAATGCTTATGAACAATATAAAGACAGGGCTGAAAAAGAAGGTTTAGCCAATGCTACTGCCTGGGCTGGACTTAAAAAAGCAGGTTGGAAGAAAGATAAAGAGGGTAACTGGGTTAAAACTGAAGGACAGGGGAATCTAACCACCATAGAATTGGCAGTATGGGAAGCCTATTCCCAGACTTATGAGTTAAAAGATGTTGAGGTCTTTGGCACCGGAGAATGGAATAATCATAAAATCACCGATGAAGATCTTGACAATATTGTAAATGGCACTAATGAAATAATTGATAAGTTAAAGCCCAAAGTGAAATTAGGCCATGATGATAAACAGGAACTACTGCAAAAATCGGGGTTGCCCGCTGGTGGCTGGATCACTAAGTTAAAAAAAGTAGGAAATAAGATCTTAGTTGATATTAAGGAAGTGCCTAAGGTCCTGTATAACCTAGTTAAAAATGGAGCTTATAAGAGGATATCAAGTGAGATTTTATACGATTATACCGAGCCCAGCACTAAAAAGAAGTATGCAAAGGTCCTTTCGGCCATCGCTTTTTTAGGTGCTGATCTACCGGCAGTAACCAATTTAAAGGATATTGCTGCCTTATATGATGCTGATGAGGAAGCTACTTTAATAATATATGAGAAAGAAAAAACGATCCAAAAGGTCGATAAAAAAAGAAAGGAGTATATTATGCCAAACGGAATTAAGATCACTGAATTAGAAGGAAAGAAATTTGTCGCGGTGGAAGATTTTGAGAAATTAGAAAAGGAAAAGGAAGCAGCAGATCAAGAGAAGGAAACAGCCAAAGGGTTCAAAGAAAAATTTGAAGCCGAAGAGAAAAAGTCTAAAGAAGCAGAAGAAAAGCTAAATAAAATCTCTAAGGAAAAAAGAGAAGCCGAAATTAAAACCTTTGTCGATGCTCACTGCTCCGAAAAAGACATGCGTATTCTACCCAAACAGAAAGAAGTTTTAATGGCTCTTGTAGAGTCCACTTCTGACGAAAAGAAAATTAAGTTTACGGTAGATAACAAAGAAGCTGAACTTTCACAGCGAGAATTACTGGTTAAATTTATCGAACTTCAACCGAACTTCTCTGACTCCATTTTTGCTGAATTAAGCAAGGGCGAAGAGGAAAAGGAAGAAGGCAAAGATAAATTAACCCCGGAAGAAAAGAAGGTCCAGAAGTACATGGATGAGCATAAAGATGTCAAGTATCGAGACGCTGTCTTAGCTGTTCTGGATGCAACCGAAGAAAAGAAGAAGAAATAATCTAATAAAATAAAAAAAGAAAAGAGGTGTTAAATATGTCTCAGGCTGTTGGAGCTTTAGATATAACTTTTGTTTGTGGTTCAGTTAGTCTTGCTACCCATCAATATAAGTTTGTTACACTTTTTACTGATGGCACACTTATTCTTGGTGGCACTGGTGGAGTTCAAATCGGAATCTTACAGAACACTCCTGCCGTTGGCGGGGCTGCCAGAGTAAGAGTATTAGGAACAAGTAAATTAGTAATGAGTACGACTTGTGATGAATTAGCACAGTTAAAGTCTATTGCTGGAGCTGGTGTTACAGTTGCCGCCGCTAAGGATTGGGTTGGAGCAATAGCTCTGGAAGCCGCTACCGCTGCTAACGATATTATAGAAGTGCTAGTAACTCATACAATTTGTACTACATAATAAATTAAATAAAGAAAGGAGTTGAAATTAAATGCCAGAATTAGAGAATGTGCATGTAGACGCGATATTAAGTAATATTTCGATTCAATATAGAAACGCTGCTTATGTAGGATCGCTATTAATGCCGGTTGTACCGGTTAAAAAGAGAAGCGATATATATTATATATATAATTCCAAAGGGGATCGGTTTAGGATTCCTGAAACTTTAAGAGCGCCTAAAACTGAATCTAAGACTGTGGATTGGAAGGTAACGACTGACGGCTATGTATGCTTTGAATATGCCCTAAATGATTTAATTGATGATGCAGAAAGAGATAATGCAGACGCACCATTAAATCTTGAAGTAGACACAACCGAATTTCTGACAGATATAATTTTATTATCTCAAGAAAAAAGGTATGTCGATCTTTTAACCGGAGCATTGATGACGAACAATACTACCATTACCGTAAAATGGGAAGATTATGTCAATTCTGCACCGATAGAAGATATTGAAGCCGGGAAACAGTCTATACATAGCAAGATATTCAGAAGTCCAAATACACTCTTATTAGGAAAACAAGTTTATGATACATTAAAACATCATCCAGATATTCTGGAACGGATTAAATATGTCCAAAAGGGTGTGGTTACTGCCGAATTAATGGCAAGTATTTTTGAAGTAGATAGAGTAATAGTCGGAGAAGCGGGGTATAACACCAAGAAAGAAGGACAGACCGCAGTTTATGATTATCTCTGGGGAAAGATTGCTTTACTTGCTTATGTAGAACCAAGACCAGGGTTAAAGAAATTCTCTCTAGGTTATACCTTTGAATCCCAACCATTCAGAACAAGAAGGGCTAGATTAGAAACAAAACATAGCGACTGGTTCGAACCTTCTAAGGCCTGTGTTGAGAAATTAGTATCTGTAGATTGTAGTTATTTGATGAAGGCCTGTATAACTTAAACAACTTAGATAGAACAACCGGGGAAGGTTGGAACATACCTTCCCCTTTAAAAGATTAAAAAAAAGGAGATTAAATATCATGGGAATTGATAAATATTATAGGAAAGCTGTATTCCCAGCAGCAATTCTGGGATTAATGGAATGTAACGGTATTCTAAAATTGGGTGGGGTTTTCCAAAAGACTTATGCTGCAAGCGTAACCCAAAATTATCTTTTAGGAACTCGTAGAATAACTTGGGATGGAAGAGTTTTTAAATATGCAAAAGCAGTTGGAACCCTTGAATGTGATTATAGTTGTAGGTTTGATAAAGGGGTGCTCTTTCCATATGTCGCTTTAGGAGCCAGTCAAAATATTGGAGATAGTCAAGTTACACTTGTAGTAACTCCGGGAACTACTCTTGCTGAAGATGAACTCAAAGGTGGTTATATATCCATATTCAAAGCTGGATTGGGAGATTCAATAAATAGAGGGATTATTGGTAATACTGTTCTTACTTCTATTGGCACTTCCATTACTATCTATCTTGATGAACCATTAGAACGTGCTGTAGTTATTACTACAGACCATGCTGAAGTTCTTCCTAATCCATATATTGCAGTAAAGAATACGCATGTTGGTGGTGATGGTTATGGTTCAATCGCCGGATTACCTAATACCCCGGCTACAGATGGTCAATATTGTTGGATTCAGACTTGGGGAATTCGATGGATGAGTCCTCAACATGCTGGTATTGGTGGTGCAACTAATGAGCGTTCAGCATATTTTGACCCTGCCGGCGGTGGTGTTGATGAGCATAATTACAGTACATTTGCTTATCCAAACAGACAACTTGCTGGATTTGTTGTTGATAAGACAACTGCAGGTGTTGATGGCAGTCCGTTTATAATGTTACAAATCAGCATATAAAAAAAGGAGAAGTAGATGGCAAATTTCTGCGAGACCACCGATGTTTTAACTAATTTGAATATGTCAGCAACCGATGTGCCTACTGCACTTTTAACTAAGGCTATTATTAAAGCTGATGCAGAAATAAGGGCAGCCTTTTCATCTGATCTATTGGCTGCCCTTGATGTTTTAGAGGCCGTCCCGGCTATCATAAAATCATTAAGTGAGGATATTGCCTCTTATTTTGTAATGCGGGGCCTGTATTCAGGTAGTTCACCGAGCATAAATACCTGGATCGAGAAATATAAAGAGGCAAAAGAGACCCTTAAAGATATTGCCGAAGGCAGAAAACAGATTGAAGGTATTACCTTAGACGTGGGGGCTGTTCAATCTACTACTAAAGACTATAAAAGGACGTTTGATGAGAGGGATGAAACTTGCTGGGGAATTGATCCTAATAAATTAGAGGATCTGGCTGATGACTAACGGAGCATTGATCAGTTATGAGATAAAAGACGATGAGAAGGTAAAGGCTTTATTAAAAAAGGCAGGGGAAAAGGCTAAGGATCTTAGAATTCCCTTAAAACGAGCCGGGATTTTAATGTTGGGTTCTATCGATAAGAACTTTAGAGAAGAAGGCAGACCTACAAGGTGGGTCCCACTTTCACCGATGACCATAGCCATGCGGAGAAAAGAAGGAAAGGGAGCAAAGATCCTTCAAGACACCGGGCACGGAAGAGGCTCTATTGTTTATAAAGTAGTTTCTAATCAAGAAGTGCAAATAGGGACTCCCCTTGATTATATGAGGAAACACCAGGAAGGGGCTACTATTAATATACCGGCCAGGGATATTTACCCGGTAAAAGCAAGGGCTTTGCACTGGGTTGATCCGGGCACCGGGGAAGATGTCTTTGCTATGAGAGTTCATCAAAAAGCAAGAACAGCTAAGATACCTAAAAGACCATTCCTACTTTTTCAAGAAGAGGATAAGGTTCACATTATTCAAATTTTCACAGAATACTTAGAAGAAATAACCAGAGGTTAAGATTATGTCTGATAGAAAAGCATATATGAAAATATATCGAGAGAAAAACAAAGAATATCGTAAAGAATATGATAAAAAGTGGAGAAAAAAGAATAGAGAATATCTTAATGGATGTGCTAAAAAATATCGAGAAGAAAATCCAGAACGTTATATGGGATGTCAAAATAAATATAAAAAGACAGAAAAAGGAAAAGCTACCAATCAAAGGGGTAATTTTAAAAGACGAGCAAAATATAAAGAAATTATCAATAATTTAACAGCAGAAGAATGGTTGAATATATTAAGACAACATAATTTTAAATGTGCTTATTGTGGAAAAGATTTATTTGACTTATTCATCAAACCAGAAAGAGACCATGTAATACCGATAAGCAAAGGCGGCAATAATATTAAAGAAAATATAGTCCCCACATGTCATTCTTGTAATGCTAAAAAATCTGATAAAGTAATTATCTTAGAGGAGATAGTAAAGTGAAATTAGAGGATATCTGGGATAAGGTTAAAACTATTTTAGAAGTGGACCCTGTTTTAAGCACTTATATTAAAATTGTCTATTCAGGAACCAGGGATAACATTCCGGTTAATAACTTCCCCTGTATTATTCTGGAGCCTACCAATGCACCGGAAGAGGCAGTAACCATGCCTCACAATACGGAGATAAATTTTACTTTAACTATCTGGGCCTATGTAAAAATATTTGATGTGGATAAACAGATAGTCGGGGATGCCACTACCAAAGGGGTGCTTGACGTTAATTTTGATATTAAAAAAGCCCTGGGCGCTCATATAGATCTGGACGGAAAATGTTTATATTTTAGCTTCCCGAATACCAGGTTTGATTTTGACTCTTTTCCGTTCAGGGGAGTAGGAATTGATATGCAAATAATTTTAAGGCAAAATTTTGTAACCAGAGTTTAAAAAAGAAGGTGATTTTATGTTATTAAAATTTAACAGGAACATTGAATTAGAGGTTGTAGGATTTGGAGTCTACCAACCTAAAAAGGAGATTGAAGTCAATGAAGAACTCGGAAGAACAATGTTAAATACTGGCTATTTTGATGAGATTAAAGTTAAAAATAAATTATCATGGGGAACGATAAAAGGTAAATCAAAACCGTTTGATAATCTTCCTGAAATAGAAAATGGCAATGTTATGATTCCCAAAGTATCAAGTATTAGATCGAATATTAAGATAAAAAAATCTAAAAAGAAAGGAGATGACAAATAATGGCACAAGGTATACGCGGACATATTGGAATTAAAAAAGAGACTACCTGGGGTGAAAAGGTAGTAGGAGCTAATGATTTTTTCTTACCATTTTCTTCTGAAACTTTGACTGCAAATATTGAAGAGCTTTTAAGTGCTGCTCAAAGAGGAATACTTGATGAGCCAAAATCATACCAGGGAGAAAAATCTTTTGCTGGTGATGTCGTTGTAGAAGTCCATCCCACAAGTATTGGCCATATTTTAAGAAGTGCTTTAGGTGTGCCAGGGGCAGCGTCTGCTCCAACTACATCCGAGACAGTAATAGAAGATTGCGAGGACGCTTGGAATCAATTGGTGGATGGTGGAGTTATCTCTACCGTAGATGCGGTTGATAAGAAGAAGGGTTCAAATTCGGTAAAATTATTAATCAGCGCTGATGTAGGAGCAGGGGATATTTTAGCAACCGAGTTAATGGCTTCAACTGATATGACTTTGGCAACACATATTAAACTATGGATTAAGAGTTCTGTGGATATTACCGCAGGCGACTTGCATTTATTGTTAGATGATACACCTAATTGTGCTACACCGCTTGAAACATTAGATATAGGAGCATTAACTGCAGGAGTATGGACAGAGAAAACATTAACCATCATTACACCTGCAGGATTAGGTGCTGTAGTTAGTATAGGATTAAAGATGACTGTTGAAGAAGCAGAACATATTATTCATTTAGATGACATCAGAATGGTTACTACTACCGCTGCAGGTACAGCCAAACAACACATATTTACTCCGATGCAGTTATCAACGGATGAATTTCATGCAGATTGTCCACTTTTCCCATATACTTTTGAAGTTTATCGGGATCAGGGTGATGCATTCCAGTTCCTGGGTGGAGTAGTAAATACTCTGGCTTTGAATTTCTCTACTACCGACAAGATTTTAAAAGCAACCTGCGGAATCATTGCCAAGAATCTGGGTAGTGTAGAAAAGACTGGCCTATCACTTGAACCCACCAAGCCTTTTGTCTGGGAAAATGCAATTATTTCGATAGGTGGCAGCCAAAACAATAACTTAGAAAGTTTCGGGTTAACCTGGGATAATAAATGTGTGGCTAAATATTTCCTAAATAATACTGCTATCCCCGGAAAGATCATTCGGGATGGATTCAGGACTATACCGGTAAACTTTGTAATCGATTTTGTAGACAGGACCGAATATGATTATTTCATATTAGGTACAGAACGAGCTTTCCAGGTGAAATTTGTAGGTGCAGTGTGTGAGGCTGGACCCCCAGCATTCTATTATACATTGACTATTGATCTGCCCCTAGTTAGATATCTGGCCTATCCCATTAACATCGGTGGTCCGGGAAGATTAACCTGTGCAGTTACCGGGAAAGCGAAGTATGACGCTGCAGGTTGGGCACTTAGGGCAACTTTAATTAATCTTAAAAACACAGCAGAATATGCAGCCTAAAGGTAACCCTAAGGGTAGGGTAAACTTTCGTTATGTAGGGTATAAATTTTAACGATTTGAGGGTATTCTGAGAGAATTATCTAATAATAAGGAAGGAGTATTTATGTCTAAAATTAAAATAGGCGATAGAGAATTTGAAATTAATAAATTCAATATGAATGATATCATGGTTATTGATGAAAAAGTGGGAGATATTACTAAATTGGGGCAAGAAGAAAAGATAAGAGATAAGATAAAAAATATCCGATATGTTCTTTGGTATGCTATTCAAAAAAAGGATAAAAATATTACTGAGGAAGATGTAGGGGAAATGGTAAATATGTCTGAAATAGCTAAAATTACTGAAGATTTCTTTAAGGCGGTAGATATTACTGCAAACCCTATGCCAGTCTTAAAGGGTTCGAAGAAGTAATAGACATACTAGCCTATGCTTATGGGTGGAATTATCATGATATTATTTATATCCCATTGAATAGGTTAAGGATAATAATGCCTGAAGCTATCGGAAAATATAAACAAAAAATGATTTTAGAAAAAGCTATATTGAAATTCTTGGGCGTTAAGGATATATAGCTTTTTCTATAATGTGAGGTGAAAATTAATTGGCTGATATTTGGATTAATATTTTAGGCGATGCTACTAAACTTAAAGGCGAATTAGATAAAGCTGGTAGTCATGTTAGTAAATTTGGCGAAAAAATAGGTGCTATTGGTAAAACTATGACTATAGTAGGCGGAGCAGTTACTGCTGCCTTTACTGCTATTGTGCTTAAAACTGTTCAAGTTGGCGACCAATTCGATAAGATGAGCCTCCGAACTGGAATTGCCGTTGAAGATCTTTCTTCTCTTGCTCATGCTTGTAATATATCAGGAACAAGTATTGAGGGCATGGAAATAGGATTAAAATTTCTTACCAGAGGTATGGATGATGCTTCTAAGGGAACGGGAGAGGCAAAAGAAGCCTTTGAAGAATTGGGAATATCAGTTGTAGATGTAGAAGGTAATTTAAGACCTACAATTGATGTTTTGAAAGAAGCCGCTACTAAAATAGCTGCTATAGAAAATCCGACTAAACAAGCTGCATTAGCTATGGAGATATTTGGAGCAAGATCAGGAACACAGTTAATACCTTTATTAAAGATGGGTGGAGCTGGGATAGAGGAATTAATGGAAAAAGCTAAAGAATTGGGTATAACTATGTCTACCGAAGCGGCAAGTGCAGCAGCAGAATTTAAAGATAGACTAACTGATTTAAAAGGAAGTTTAGCGGGTGCGGGAAGGGCTATTGGAGAAGTATTAATTCCACCTCTTACCACATTGGCTGAAAAAGCGATAGAGATAGTTAAAAAAATTAAAGAATGGGCGGATGCTCATAAGCCACTTATAGAAGCTATTATACTCATAGGGGCAAAATTAGGAGTTTTAGCAGCAGTAGGCGGGCCAATACTAATGGCAGTTTCCGCTTTTATGAAAATGCAAGGGGCAATTACTGCACTTGGGACTATTTCTGCAGGGCCTATTGGAATAATGATTTTAGCTTTTGCTGGAGCATCCTTGGGGCTTATAAAATTATCTGAATATTTAGATACTGCTAGAGAAAAAGCATATAGATTTAAGATGGGCCTTGATGATATACCTTTAGAAAAACTTGATAAAGACATAGAAAATATAGTAATAGAAATAAATGGTTTAGAGAAAGCAATGAAGGAGATTGACTGGGGCACCGAAGATGCAATGATTGCTACCATTAAATATAGAGAATATGAGGCACAGATATTTGAATTAGAGAGACAATTGGGTATTCTTTATAAAACAAGAGAAGAACTTGTCAAAGTAGAAGAAAAGGAAATAATTGTTACTGAAACATTAAATGAAAAGATAATGGAAGCTGTTATATTAAATGAAAAACTTGATGATGCACTTAAAACGATAGCTGATAGACTATTTGAATTAACCCATACCGAAATAGAGAACAATATAAGGAAACTTGAAGAGCAGAAAAAAGCCTATATTGCTTTAGGAGTTTCTCAAGAGATAGTTGATAAATGGTTTAAGGAAGAAATAAGAATATTAAATGAATTAAAACCAAAAGTAGAAGATACAACTGGTGTAATTGGGACTATGAAAAAAATGATGGAAGCCGTAGGGATTACGTTCAAAGAGGAACTTCCAAAACTAAGTTTTGAATTTGAAAAAATGACTGGCAGTATAATCAAGACTGTAAGAGGTGTGGAAGTTGATGTACCCAAAATGATGAAAAGTATGTGTGAAGCTGTAGGGATTATATTTGAAGAGAAACTTCCGCAATTAACTGATAATTTTATGAGTATTTGGGATACTTTAAAAATAAATTTTAAAAATAATATTATTGACCCTATCATAGGTTATCTTACAAATAACTTAGCGAATGCTATTTCAGGTCTTTTAGGTGGAATGGGAGATTTTGAATGGAGTTGGAAAAACTTTTGGGAAGGCCTAAAAAATGTTTTAATCAATGCAGTAGCTGCAATGATAGCAAAATTGGTTATTTTGGCCGGATTTTCTTGGTTAATAAAGTTGTTAGGATGGCCTGTATCCTGGTTAAGCTGGGATAAAGGCGGCGGGGTAGGATATAATTTTGGCGGAGAAGTTAAAAAATTTCAATTTGGTGGAATGGCTGATACCATACCCGCCAGATTAACTGTCGGAGAATATGTAATAGCCAAACCAATGACTGATTTTATTAAGAGATTTAAGGCGATCCCTCAAAATTTAATAGATGCGGTTGTAGGTGGATTTCCAACCCCAACACCCGCTCTTTCTTTTGCTGGTGGTGGATCAGTAGGGACTTCGAACATCACTGCACAAGGTTTTGGCGAAACTAAAATATATGTAGATATTCATGACAATAAAATATCTGATGATCTGGATATCCGAAAACTTGCCATGACGGTTAGCAGTGAAATATTAAAGAAAATTCAACAAAACAAGAGGTATTAAAAGATGATCAGCATTACTATCGGCGGGATCAATAGGGATTCTAATATAGATTACAAGACCTTATCTATTGTAGAGAATTTATATTCCCACGCCAACGTTGCAAGTTTTGAATTTCATTGTAAGGATTTTGCCAATGCTCCGGTAAACGGAGAAGAAATTATAATGATCGATAATTTAACGAGAATATTTGCAGGCCGGATATTAAGCAAAGAAGAAAATTTTTTACCTCCCAGCAGTTATAGATACTTTGTAGACTGTATAGATTATCACCGGGATTTGGACCGGAAACTGGTCAATGAAACCTATGAGGACTTGTTTACCGGTGCTATCGTAAGGGATATTATCGCTAAATACTGTACAGGTCTTACCGCTGTTAATGTGGCTGATGGCGTTTTAATTGATGGCCGCATTGTCTTTGATTATATATTGCCTTCTGACTGCATTAAGCAATTAGCTGAATTATCATTGTATAGCTGGTATGTGGATTATAACAAAGATGTGCATTTCTTCACTCAGGCGGTCCCCAATGCCCCCTTTGAAATTAATGATAATCAAGAATATTATCAGGATCTGGTATTTTCTTATGACTTTTCTCAATTGCGGAATAAGGTCAGGGTCAAGGGATTAGGTGATATAAATGTAGTCAAGCAGAATGATGCTTCTATTGCTTATATTCAGGGGATAGAGGGGGGCGATGGAATCTATGAACATATTATTATTGATGAAACCATTACCACCGTTGAGTTAGCCGAGCAGATAGTTGATGCTGATTTAAACCAGTATAAAGATATATATATTATAGGTAGTTTTATTACTAACCAAAAAGATGTTAAAGCGGGTCAATTAATGAAGGTTGACTCTATTAAGAGAAATATCAGCCAAAATTATTTAGTGCAGGAAGTATCTTTAGAAAAAATAACCATAGGGGGGGCAGAAGATGGAATCCCAGACGTTTCCTATAAACCAGCAGTTAGCGCAGAAATAGGATATAAACCTGCAGCTATTGCAGAAGTGCCTTATAAGAAATCCGGAGAAGTCAAGCAAATGGTTTATTATGTTTATAATGTTACTATTGCTTCAAGATTAAAGGATTTAATCGGATTATTATTAGATATGTTACACCAGCAGGGGAGTATATTGCCGAGTAAAGATGTTACTCCTCCCGCTGTTCCTTCCGGCCTTACTCTTTATACCGGGATGGGCTTGACTACCCAGGCAACTTTGGCCTGGCTTAAAGCGGAATGGAATGCAAATAGTGAACCTGATCTTAGTTATTATGAATTAAGAATGAAGAAAAGCACAGATTCGGTTTTTACTATAGTATCTACTAAAAATATTAGTTTTATCTGGTATAGTTTGGAACCGGGAGTAACCTTTGATGTCTATATCCGGGCCTTTGATACTTCCGGGAATGCCAGCAATTGGAGCAGCGTTAAGTCAAAAACTACCGCTACGGATCAGGATGTCCCAGTTCAACTTTCCAAGCCTACTGTTATAGCCTTATTTGCAGGGGTTAAAGTGAATTGGAATATGGGGGTAGAAGATAATTTAGCTTATTACAAAATAGAAAGACAGGAATCTACTGATAATGTAAATTGGAGTGGATGGTCTACTATAGCTAATGTAGATGCTACAATGTGGTTAGACTTATTCCTTACTTATGCAAAATATTATCGATATAGGGTAAGTTCTGTGACTCAAACTGGAAATTCAGGTACTCCTTCTGACCCCAGTAATTCAATACAACCAAAACAGGCAGCCACAGCAGACATAGAGGCTTTAGCCATAACTGCCAGTTTGCTTGCTTCAAATGCAGTGACCGAAGGCAAGATAGCTGCCAATGCGGTAACCGAAGGGAAGATAATAGCTAATGCAATAGTTTCTGATAAAATAGCGGCTAATGCTATTGTTTCAAATAAAATTGCAGCCTTAGCTATAATTACCGATAAGATAGCGGCTTCGGCAATAACTACGGTAAAGATACAGGCTGGAGCAATAACCACAGACTGTATTTTAGCAAATGCAGTAACTGCTGATAAGATAGCGGCTAATTCAATTTATACTAATGCATTGCAGGCAGGGGCAATAACTGCCAGTAAGATAGCGGCTTTAACTATCACTGGAGATAAGATTGCTGCTGGGGCAATAACTGCCGCAAAGATTAGTGTAACCAGTCTAGCAGCAATAACCGCTACATTGGGTTCAGTTACTGCCGGGAATATAAGAACAACAAGACTTCAAGTTGGAGGCACAACTAACGAAGATATTTACTTCGAGGATAGTGGAATTAGATTATATGATGCGGGAAGTAATAATATATATTTTTCAGCTTCAACCTCAAGTTTAACTTTTAATTTCGGTAGTAATTATGTAAATATTAAATCAACTGTGAGTAATTTATATTTAAGTAATTCAGCAAAGACACTTGTATTTTATAGCGGTGGTACATTGCAGATGGTAAACCTAACTTCTTCACCTGCAGGACATGCGGGTGATTTAGCATATAACAGTAGTAGTCACCGATTCGCTGGTTTTATTGGTGGTAGTGATAATAAATGGGGGCATTGGTTACTAAGTTCTGGATGGTAAGGAGAGGATTATGAAACTATACATTAATACAAAAAGGCTAAATTTTGAGGAAGAAAATAATATAGAACATGAAATTATTTTGGGAATATCTGATACAGAATTTTATGGCTACGATTGTGTAATCGAATTGTCTGATGAAGATAAATTCATTAAAGATAATTTTTTTATCATTTATAAAAAAGATAAAGATGGAAAAGATACCAAAGAAATAGAAAATAAAGTATTCAAAATCAGAGAAGAAGAAACATGGTGGAGCTTCTCTAAATTTGAGGTAGTAGATGGAAAGATAATTCCTTTCAAGTGGGAAAATTATTCATATTTTTTAGGGACAGATAGAAGAATGGCATTGGCGGGGAAAATTAATGACCTTTTCAATGCCCCATCTGAGCTTAAAATTCTAAGAAAAACTATAAGATATATACTTCAAGAATTAAAATTGGATTGTCCCGATTTTTTGTTGTATAATAAAAAGGTAGAAGAAATAATTAAGAAAAATCCAAAGGAGAAAAAATGAAAAAAATTATTTTATTATTCATAATTATAATATTTTTAACTGTGGGTTGTGTGAGATTTAATCCAGATGATTATATTATACCTGATGATGGAGGATTTATTGCTGTAATAAATAGTTTATATACTCCATATGATATTGGTAATTATATGGAGGAAAATTTTACTTATGAGATACATGATTTTACAGCACAGACTCCGTATGAATTATACCTTTCCAAAAAGGGGGATTGTGATGAATTTAGTGCCTTTGGAGTTTTTGTGGCTAATCATCATGGATACGAAACCTATCAAATAGAGATATTCGATAATACTTTTTATCAACATTATATAGCTGTTTATAATGAGGATATATGGTTATCAATTACTGATAATCGATACTATTACTTTGGATTTAGTGATTTTGAAGAAGCAGTAGATTATGTGTGCTTTATAAGAAACAAAATATGGACAAAATATATTGTCTATGATTATTGGAATAATATCGTAGAAACAATATACAATTAATAATTAATAAAAAGATTTATAATAGCAAGAGATTTAAAAATAATTTAGGAGGTGCTTTAATGATATTTATAGGTGGATTATTAATTGTTTGGAATTTAATTTTACACTATTTCATATATAATATACAAAGTAATATGGGGACAATTTGCGAAGTTATAGAAATATTAAGTAAATAAAACTTAAATAATTAAATTAAATAAATTTTATCTTGGGAGGGATAAAATGAAAAAGAAGATTATTGTTTTTTTATTTGTAATATATATTTTAATTATTTTCTCTATTGTAATTTTTGCAGAAACTGATAAATGGATTTGTAATAAAGGAATAGACCCTATAAATGATAAACCTATAATTACATTTACCTTAAAAGATGAAAATAGTAATGAAATTGAGGAAAAACCAATTTATTTGATTTTGAGATATGAAAATGGAAAAACGAATGTTCATATAAATTGGAACAGGGATATTTATTCTATATATAGGGGTTTAGTAACTGTTAATACAAGATTCGGAGATAAAAAATCATCTCATTTATCTTGGAAACTTTACAGTGGGACGAAGGAAATTGTAATAGAATCGATATTTGGTATACAACCCAAACTTCCTTACCAGACCACATATTTATCTAGAAATAAAGTTAGCTTTATTAGAAAACTATTAGAGGTTGATACATTTGCAGCTCAAATTAAATTTGCTAATGCTCCATCTATATTTGCAACCTTTGATGTAAAAGGACTTGAAAAGGCAATTGAACAATATAATGATATTCTTAAATGGATAAAATAAAATAAATTCCTAAAAATTAAATAAACCGAGAGCTTCTAGAAAGCCAGATTGAAAAGGCCAAAAGCCTTTTAGTCTGGCTTTTTTTATTTGTGCAGAAAGGAGAAAAAATTAAATGGAAGAATTGGCCAAAAAAATAGAAGGCATTTTAAATCAATTTTTTTTGGAAGAACAGAATAATCGTCTTAGTCAGTTTGCAATGTTAGCGCTTAAAGAAATGCTTTTAAATGAAATTAGAAATTATAAACCGATAAAAAATGAGGTGGTGGAAAATGTCAAGGAATAGAATATTAATAGGAATAATTTTATCGATTTTCCTATTGATATTTAGCATAAATGGTTCTGCTGCATACTACAAATATACCCAGGAAAGCGGGGCTAACTTTTATGTGGGAACTGCTGATAAATCCGATGCCCTGGAAGATACCAATGAAGTTAGACAAATACTTGATGATTTAGGAAATTTGTTAGTTCATAGTGAAAGAAATGACTCATATCCCAAAACTCGCACAGTGGTAGGAACTCTTTCTATACCTAATAGCGCATTAGTTTCCTTTGCTACCGGAACAAAGGGAGACCTCTATTATTGCTCATCTGCTGGAGTCTGGACAAAACTTAGTATAGGTGCAGATAATAAAATGTTAGTGGTTAATGTTAATGTGCCTAATTGGGAAACTGCCTCCAGTGATTTATTATCTGATGTGGCTTCAATCGCTATGCTCGATGAGGCTGAAACGATTTCAGCAAATTGGGATAATACTGCTAATCCTTGGGCTGATAATGAGGTTGCTGACGATATAACTTGCTCTAATTACTATCTCAAAACCGAGATGGACACGCTTTTAAAAGTCGAAACGATAATCACTGCAAATATTATTGACAATACCGAACTTGCCACCTATTGTGAGACTACTCAAGACTATTTAAAGACTTCTGAAAATAATGATGCTCTTGATGATGTATCATTGGCAGACGTTCAAGCTGCAACTTCAAATGATTTTCATAATATCGGTGGCACTGATGCCAATACTACCTATACGGGCACAGCAGACGAAATAGTATTAACTGGGACTGTTTTCAGTTTAGATAATAAAATAGCCAGAGATACTGAACTGCATACCCTATTAACTTTAGGAACTGCTAACGGTCTTTCTTTAGATGGTCAGGCATTATCTTTGGCTGCCAATTCTTCAACTTCTCCAGGGGTAGTTACCAGTGGAGCAGGTCAGAACAGTAAGGTATGGAAAACCAACGTTGCAGGCGTACCCGATTGGAGAGAGGATGACACTACAGCTTTAACTACTTTTGTGGCCTTAACTGACACTCCTGTCGATTATACCGGAGAGGGTGGGAAATTTGTTAGGGTAGTTGGTACAGAAGATGCTCTTGAATTTGTAGCGATCCCCGGTGGCGGTGATGTCTTGGGTCCTGCCACTTCTGTTGATCATAGTATAGCAAGATTTAATGGAACGGATAATAAAACAATCCAGGATTCTCTTGTAACTATAGATGATACCGGTTCAGTTAATATCCCTACCGGGCAAAAATATAAAATAGATACTGTTGCTTTAGCCTATGGAGATATTACAGGAGCTGCCGGGAGTGGGGTCAATACGAATATAACAAGTCTTACAGGTTTAACCACTCCATTGGGACTTGCCTACGGTGGTACTGCTTCTATTACAGCGGCCGGTGCAAGAACTGCCCTGGGGTTAGCCTACGGAGTTAACGTGCAGGCTTATGACGCAGGATTATTAAGTCTAGCGGGGCTTACTTATGCCTCTCCCAGTTTTATTAAAGTTACTGCTAATGATACCTATGCAATAAGGACATTAGCACAAACCAGAAATGACTTACAGAATTATATTGTCTATCCTCAACCCTATGCCGAGACAGGAGATGGAACGATAGGTAGCCCCTGGGCTGGTTCTTGTATCGAAGACGCTTATACTGCCTGTCCTACTGGTGGAACTATATTTTTAAGAGCAGGTTATTATGAATTAGATAGCGAACTTAATATTACAAAGTCAATCAGTATAATCGGTGAAGGTATAAATAAATCCTTTATCATAACCGATGCTGGAATAGTAGATGCCATTGATGTTTGGCAGACTAATTATGTTACTTTTAAAAACTTCACCATAGATGGGGCTGCACAGACAGACAATTCAGACGACCAGAGCGTTATCATAGTCAATGAATGCGACCACGTCGTAATGGAAAATGTAGAAATAAAAAATGGCGGATGGTACGGATTAGCAATAATGGAATGTAATTATTCCATATTCAAAGATATCTATGCACACGATAATATTAGACATGGTGTCCATCCCGGTTCTGATACAGACGGAAAAAATATATACAATATCTATCAAAATATTTGGGTTTATGATAATGGACAAGTTGGTTTTGGTGATACCGGTAATGTTTCTTCGATAATCCGAACAAACAATATGTTCGATAACATAAATGCTTGGGGTAATGCTTCTTTTGGTATTCAAATAGCTTATCAAAAAGGTATTAATATAACTAACTGTACTGCATACGACAATGGAACAGTTGACCAATTCCACATGGGAATACACATTCTTGGCATTGATGAGTCTAATATGACTAATTGTGTGGCATACGATAATGTTGCAAAAGGTATAGGATTACAGGATTCAAACGATGTTAATGTAGATAATTGTGTATCAAATTTTAATACGGTACAAGGAATGTACATTGAATCTTCAGATAATATTAATCTAACGAATGTAATTACAAAAAATAATGGTACTGGAATATATCTTGATGATACCAGCAATATAGTATTCACTTCTTGCCAATCTTATGATGATGACCCAGGGACAGCACAAAATTATGGATTAATACTTAGTGCAACTGATAACGCTACAGTAACTTTATTGAATTGCAAACTTTCACCGAATGTAGATGGAGAAATATATAATGATGTTCCAGTTTATATCGCTTATTTAACTCCTGGCACAGTATCTGGACTTCCTGACGTAACTTCTGCTGATGCTGATTATATGATGGTCTGGGATGCGACTGATTCAAAACTCAAAAAGGTTGATATGGCAGAAGTAAGGGGTGGGGCTGCTGTACCAACGACTATAACCGTAGCTGATGAAAGTGCTGATACAACCTGTTTTCCATTATTTGTAACAGCAGCGACTGGCGATTTGGGACCAAAATCTGCTTCTGGATTAACCTTTAATGCGAATACGGATATATTGGCAGCAACAGGTTTTTCAGGTCCTCTTACTGGAAATGTAACGGGCAATGCTTCTGGTTCTTCTGGTACTTGTACTGGTCTTGCAGCAACTGCAACAGCTCTCGCAACTGCAAGAACTATAGGCGGTGTATCTTTCGATGGTACTGCTAATATCGTTCCTACTTCATTATCTATTGCAGGTGCTTTAGGTAGTGACCATACCTATTTAGGAATTACTGATAGTAAAAATGTAGGAGAAAACGTTGTTTTTGGACAGTTGTTATATTTTGACTGGACAGATACTGAATGGAAATTAGCGAAAGCAAATGCAGTCGGTACTACCCCAGCCATGAGAATTGCACTTGAAACAAAAGGTAATGGTGAAGCCTGTCTAATGCTTGTTACTGGATATATTCGGGATGATTCTGCCTTTGAGTTTACCGCAGCAATAGGTTATCTATCTATCGCTACTGGTGGGGCGGTGCAATATGCTGCTCCTTCTTCGGCAGGAAATCAGGTGCAAAGAGTGGGGATAGGGATATCGGCTGACATACTATATTTCGACCCCTCGATTGACGTAGGAGAGATTTAATATGAAAAAAATATTATTAATAATTATACTTACATTCTGTATATTTCAAATGATAGTATTGGCTACTGCTATTGATATTGGAACATCGGAAGTAATAGACCGACCCAACGCATATCCCAAAGATATGACATTTATTTTAGTGGAGAATCCTGCTAATGAAACAGGGGAAATAAATGAAATAAAAGTCTGGGTAGCTGACAATTGCACGAACTTTACTGTGGCTACTTTTGAGTTAATAGGAGGAACTACATTCACTGCCCGTGATTCAGAGGTAATTGGTGCTGTAACTGCAGGTGGTGTACGGACATTTGCTGTTACTCTTAATGTTGAAGCCGGGGATTATCTTGGATATTATACCAATTCTGTTGGAGATACAGTCGAATGTACGCTTTCTGGTGATGGTGTTTGGGAAAAGGCTGGTGACCAAACAAAATGTGTTGAAGTAAAATTTGCCGAAGGAGCTAACAGAACACTGAGTCTTTATGGAACAGGAGCAACCGCTGGTTGGTCTCATAAATGGAATACTGCAACGATATCAAAGTGGAATACTGCCACGTTTACTAAATGGAATACAATACCATAAGGAGATGATGTAATGATCAAAATGCTTATAGAAAATTATAAAGAATTAACTGCTGCCGGGGTAGTCGTAATAATGATGGCTTGGTATTTATGGCATCAAACGAAGCAGCAGGCCAAAAGAGAAGATAATCAGGATAAAGAACGGATCAAGAGAGAAGAAAAACGCGATGCGGATCAAAAAGAAGAAAGAGATTATTATAGAGGTTTAGTTAAGGAAGATCTACGAAAAAATATTGATCTGAATGTCCAGGGTATTACTTTACAAAAAGAAATGATGAATGGTTTTAAAGAGCATAATGGCCACGC
>Ga0307377_10001489_pt1 | contig 29488 bp, 16 predicted proteins | sample TR3MG_FD_202535 | JGI IMG/M metagenome (GOLD analysis project Ga0307377, IMG submission 202535) | Soil microbial communities from Risofladan, Vaasa, Finland - TR-3 | ecosystem: Environmental > Terrestrial > Soil > Coastal area > Acid sulfate soil | place: Finland: Risofladan, Vaasa | collected... | reverse complement strand
CGTGATTATAAAATGGGTGAATTGGAAGGCATGCAAATGTCAAGGGATTTGGAGTCAATTGATTTATTATTACAGAGATTGCCAAGTGCGTATTATAAAGATATTTTTGAAATCATGTCAAAATCGGGATTGTATGATTCTGGAAAGCTATCTACGTTAAAACAAAAATATAATCAATAGTTATGCCTAATCCATTTACCAAATATTCTCCAACGCAATATGTTCCGGGATATGTTCCGGCACCAATAGATCAATATGCATCTGCTATATCAGACATAGAGCAACAGCATCGGTCAAACATTATTGCGTACAATGAACTTGATATTGCTCTTGCCAATGTTGATCTTGGGCCAAATGATGAATGGATAAGAGAAGAAGCTAAGGCTGGTATCGAGGGTGATCTAAGTGGTATTGTTGAAAATGGAAGATGGAAGGATGCTACATATTTATTACCACAGGTTTATAAAAAACATTTTGGTGCAAATAAGGATTTAATTCATGCTGAGAAACAAACCCTAAATGTAGCTAAGGCAAAGGATATGGCAATGCAGTTAGGGCCAAATGGAATTAACTTTAAACCATGGGAAAATTTTAGTTCTATTGATATAGATCCACAAACCGGTGAGAAAATTTATAATACATATGATCCGGATGTTGAACAAAGGACAGATAGAATTGGAGACATTAAAAGTGTATTCGATGATACTGTAAGACGTGGCGGTACAAGCGGATTATCCCGAAGTTCTAACCCTTTATTCTTGCAGTATACCCAAACACAAGGAATACAACCTGGCGAATATGCAAATGTTCTCGCTAATTCATACGAAGCATTTAAACAGACTCCTTCATATCAGCAAATGATAAAAGAGTTTACTAATGACTATACATCTCCATATGGTGGTGCTTTAAGCCCGGAAGATGCTGATAAAGAAATATTGAGAATTGTTGATAATGCAGGACGTGAATTTATGGGTAGTTCTCAAACGCATTACACACAGGATCCATACATGGCAAACGTTCTTTCTTCTATGTCAAAAAAGACTACAAAAGAATCAGAGGCCACAACATCTGGAGCATTAGTTCTGCCAACTAATGAGAATAGGAATCTTCGTATAACCGGAAAGACCTCAAAGATTAAGATTAAAGATGGGAAACCTATTAGATGGTCAACTGATGAAGAAATTGTAGCTAGCCAACAAGATCTTGGACCTCTTGGCAAAATGGCAGCTAGTGCATATTCAAAAGTAAAAGGACTTCCTAAATGGACTGCTCTTGCAGGTATGCTTACTGGCTTTGGAGCATTACCTGGTTTGGCTATGGGAGCTATGGCTAAATATAGTACCAAGTGGGGATTAAATGCACTTGAAGGTGATGCTAATGCCGAGGACTTGATATCAGATAGGATTGAGCTTACAGGAGTAGAACGCGAGGAATTTGATCATTTATATAGCATTCTTCGTCAGGAAAATCCACAATTTACAGACGATAAAGTCATGGAAATGACTGCAGACAAATTAAATAAGTCTGTAGATGCTTCAGGGCAACTTATCTATGCTCCATATACAGGAGATGCTAAAAAAGAAATGGTAAATAGCGGTTATTGGTATAATTCCGAAACAAAGGGTTCTACGTTTTCTAATATTAATTCTCTTGATTTTTATGATCCTGAATCTCCTACTGGATATTCAAAAGGAAATGAATTTTTACGTGAAAGGTTTGGTAACATACAAACCATGAATCCTCTTGGAGAAACTAGAGTTGATAATCCATATGGCCTTGTTAAAGGAATTGCCTGGGAAATCATTGACGAAGATGGGAATACACAACACGTGGTTTCAGAAAAAGGCAAAGACTATGAAGCAAATATAACAGGTGGTTTCCTTGCAAATATTAATCGTGCTGCATATAATGATGTTACTTACATGACAAATTATCCTGCAGGCTCTATTAAACCTTTCATGGACAAAAACCTTAATCCTATAGATGCCAAGATATTTACAAATCCAGAAGATAATAGTCTTGAAATGATATTGCCTGATGGAACTAGGATAGTTGGAGAACATGCTGTTTTAAAAAATTCTGATGGAACTCAGACAAGAATTACTCCTGCAGAACATTTATATTACCAATATTTAGAATACCTAAACATCGATGTAGCAAGCGATCAAACATATTAAATAAGTAGAATGGCTAAAATTTACGAAGGTTCAGAGGCCGAAAAAGTTAGACGGCTTCTTTACATGGCAGAACAGCCAAAGAACATTGACGACATCCCTGGCAATTACCATTTAACAGAATGGACTACAGATAAAATGTCCGGAACCGGTGACTGGGATGATATGAATGAGGTTCTCGCCCGGAAGCAAGGTACTTTTGAAAAAATCGGACATGCTGCAGGACGATTAGTGGGTGGCACTGTTTTAAAATTAGGGCAAGATGTTGCATACTTAGGTGCCCTGGCAAATCCTCTTAATTTTAATAAGTCATACATAGCAAATGTATCTGATGATTGGTTTGCTAATGCTATGCAAAATATGGATGAATCTTTAAAGGAGAAACTTCCAATTTATAAATCAAGTCGGTATAATCAAATGAGTGCTTTTCGTCAGATGGGCACTGTTAATTGGTGGGCTGATGAATTTAATGAAGGTCTTCAATTTATGGCTTCTATGGCTATTCCCGGAATAGCTGCTGCAAAGTGGGGTGGTACTGGTGCAAGAATGGCTTCTATGTGGATGAAACTTGCCAAGAATAGTAAATTTATTCCAAAGGGTGCTTTTGCTGAAACTGCACGAACAATGAGTAGATTACAAACTACAGCATTTATGACAGCTGGTGAAGCTATGTTTGAAGCTAGTGATACCAAAAGGCAGATATCAGAATCACTAATGCCAAAAGTTACTCATGGAGAAATTAATCCAGATACACTGAAGCCATGGACTGAGCACGATGTCAATATGATTGCTTCTTCAAAAGCTACTGATGCTTTTATAGCAAACGTTGCTGCACTTGCACTATCCAATTATGTTGAGTCTGGGTTCTATTTTAAGAAAACTCCAAAAACAGTTCCTCTTGGTATGGAGAGTGGAAAAGTTGTTCGTACAACTCCTAGTTCAAGATTTGACAAATTTAAGGAAGGTAAACTTTATGCAGGTGCTTCTAAAATGGGGAAAGGTGCTGTCCTTGAAGGATTATGGGAAGAGAATATTCAATTTTCGATACAGGATGTTCTTGGAAGAGCAGCTGAAATTGAAGCAAATACTAATAAAGAATATAGTTTGCTTGACGAATCAATGGCTGGTATTCTTGAACTTGGGCAATTATCAAAAAAGGAAAGAGCTACAAATGTTTTATTGGGAGCAACACTTGGCGCGCTTGGTGGTGGAAGAAGTGCCAGGATAGATTATAGGGCCAAAGAACAAAAGATCGCAAACAGTATTAAGGATATCCAAACATCTTACGATGCTCTTTCTGGTTATGATACATACAAAAAGAAATATGGTAATGATGTTACTGTTTCGAAAGAAGAAGATGAAGGTGTAATTCGTTATTACAAAACACTACGTGATAAAGATGGGAATGAAACCAAGCTAAATATTAGTGAAGAAGATGCCAAATTACTAGAAAGTGATAATAAGGCTGATCTTGAAAAAGGAAGTTTCACATTTAAAGAAGCTGATGAATATGAAAAAGATGAGGATGGAAATCTTATTACGGATCCTGTTAAGGCCGATGCTTATATAAAGTCACACAAGTTTATTTCTGAGATTGATAATTTAATTGATCTTGAAGAATCAAAAGCCAATCCAAATCCACGTAGGCTAAAACTATTATACGATTATCAATATTCTGAGTGGGTATTATCCAATCTTAATGCGGGTACTATGGATCTTGTTTATGATAAAGCAGGATGGTATTCTGGATTTACCGCAGAAGATATGGCTTTAATTGGGTATGATCCTGAAGGTAAGTTAACTGTTGAGGAAACTGCCAAAGAAAGAATTAACCAGGCAAAAGAACTCGAAAAAGTTTACAATGAAATTCAGGGAACGTTTCTTCCATATAATTACACCAATGCTGCCGAAAGTGATAACCATAAAAGAAAGAATACGGCTTACCGAATTCGTTCATATCAGCAAACACTAAAAGGAATGATTGGTCAAGCTCAGGCCAATAGAGATTCTGCACTAGTAAATGCTGATGCAAATGATATTATCCTAAATAGTATTAATGAACTTGCTTATCAACTGCAATATGAGCAAATGCGGCAGGGTAGATTATTCGGAATTGCTACTCAGGATGAACTCGATAACATGGAAAAACTTTCCAATAGTATTATTGAGGCAAAAAAAGAATATAACACTACTGCAGAAAATAAAATTGCCGAAGATGATTCTGTAGTAAACTATGCAGAAAATGAAAATAGTGTTGAAGCCGAAAGACAGAGTATTATTTATTCAGATATTAAGTCAGCATTATTAGATGTAACAAAACAATGGAATAATGTTCAAGATGCTCGCAATTGGAGAAAAGCTGATTACAAGGTTGATAGGCCGGCTAGGTCAAAAGAAGTTATTGACGACACTTCTACTGTAGATTCATATTTTAAATATGAGAATAGGCGCTCAGCAAGGCAAAGACTTCGTGACAATATCCGAAATATTCGCTTGCATTATCAGTCTGCTATGCTTGGTGATAAATTAGATTCCAGTCTTCCATTAAAAGATATTTTGGAAGAAATTACTGGAGATCAGTTAAGAATTGATGAAGATTTATTTGGCGAATTGGAAGGGAAGTTGGCAGCTATTCATGATAAGAAGAATAGAATTACAGAACTCCAGGTTAAGGATGATGATTCTAAAAAAGAATGGGGTTCACCACTTACCCAAAATGAATATGCTGAATTAAAGAAATTATTGAATGAATCAGAAAAACAAAAGTTTGACCAATCAATTGATTTATTCGATTCGATTCGGAATAATAAAGATGTTTATGTTGGAAAAGAAATAAGTAGGTCTGATGGCGATATCCGAAAAGGTGTTGCGATGGATTATATCAATGATGGAAAGAAAATGCAGTGGGATATTGACAACAATCCCTTGTATGCTGACGAGAGCAATGTCCTACCTGGAGTTATAAGTACTCTGAAAAATCTTAAGCGCATTTTTGAAGCACGAAGGGATGCTGGTCCTGATGTCATTTCATCTGCAGGAATTGAATCGATTATAAATGAAGCTGAAGCCTTAATAAAAGATTTAGAATCCAAACAGGTTGTTGTTGAAAAACGGAAGAATGATGTAAGGGTTAAGGATCAAACAATATTAAATGAGGAAATAGACAACGCTCTTGATTCTATTGGATTTAGAATTACTACCGATGAAGATGGAAAAGAAACTGTTGAGGTTGCAGATCCAGAAATATATAATGCAATTAAAACCATTATAGAGGATATCGATTCTATTATTGCTGAAAGATCATATGTAGCTGTTGAGGCAGTATATCAATTATTACGAGAGGCTTATGTTGAAAATCCAGATAGTATTAGGCTTGTTACAAAGGCCATTGAAAAGAAAAGGTCAGGTATAATTCAGCAACTAAAAGACATGGATGGAAAAGATATTGATATTTCATCTGTTCGTGGTTGGGGGAAAAATCTTAGTGATATCTGGGATAATCCAGAATTTTTCTTACTATACCTTGCAAATCAGTTTACAGACTTTCAGCAAGAAACTGACAAATCAAATGCGATATATCAGTTCCGGAAAGATAGGATGTTTTCCAAACTTATTGAAGGACTTGATAGCTTAGATATTGGGAAAAAAGAAGAAAGGAAAGAAGCTTTCAGGCTTATTCATTCTTTGGTAAATCTAAAAACTTTTGATGATAGTATAAAGAATGATTTCTCAATTTATGGTCATGTAAATAATGAATATCATTTAGCTGATAGATTTCTGAATACTGATGGTAATACTACACATGCCATGAGTAATGAGCAAATGATTGCTGCACGTCAAATATCAAATGCTACTAGCTCTAAATTTGATAAGACCAAGCCATTTGCTGGATGGACATTGCTTGAAGGTTTTGCTGGTACCGGAAAAAGTAATGTTGTATCAAGATGGTTAAAAGCACTTATTGGTATTACAGCAAACAACTCTCTTGTATATGGATCTAAAGATTTATCTGCCACTACAATCCGCGATAGTTTATTTCCAGGGAACGAGGCACCAATAAGAATTGTTGATGAATTAATTAATTCGCTGGAGAAAGAAACCATTCCAGAAACAACAAGGTATATTATTATTGATGAAATAGGTCAAATATCTCTTGAAGATATTATTCGTATTCGAGATGGTGTTGTTGCTGTAAATAAAAACAGAAAGGATCCTTTACGTGTTATTGCTCTTGGTGATCCAAATCAAATAACAACATTGCCAGGATTTTCCCCATTGCATAATTATATTAGTCGTGATAGGGAACTTCAAAATATCAAACGTGTTCGGCCACTAACAATATTTTTTAGATCAAAACTCCCAAGTCTGAACAATGTCGTAAATGCATTGATTGATCAGAATGCTGATATCATGAAAGATGGTTTACAGGTAATATCAAATACTGCAGAGCCATGGAATAATGATACTCCATTATATGGAATTAATGGTTCATCTCAGTTTGTAAAGCGTGTTAAAGAAATACTTAGGTATCGCATTGGAAAAGATGATCTTGATAGAGCAATTATTGTGAGCGATGATCTGATCGAAGATTATAAAAAAGAATTTGCTGATGAACTAGCAGCTGCACGTGATAAGTTAAAGTTGCTGACATATTCAGAAGCGCAGTCTGCCACTTTTGATGAAGTATATGTTGATATAAATAGAAAGTTTGTTACCGAGGAAACACAGACTGTTCGTGCAGCAAAAGCCATTCTTGCTTATAATACCGCAATGTATACTGCAGTTTCCAGAGCAAGAAACTATGCTTTTATTGCTGATCCAAATATTAAGCATAACGAGAATACACAATTAGTTCCGGATGAACTTAAAGATTCTATGCGCGAGGCTCTTATTAAATTCAAAGAGGAACGTGGAAAAGATCTTACTATACTTGAAAAAATACTTGGCCTTGAAGAAGTCTCCAGGAAGGATACTGAAGAAAAAACTGATGAAGAAATTGTCAATGAGGAAAAGGAAGAAACTGATGCCGAAGAAATTGATGATAGTAATCCAGACATTGAAGGTATTGAAATCATAGATGAATCCGAAAATATTGATGATCATGGTATAACTGAGACAGAAGATGGTGATGAAATAAGTGAGGAATTTGTTGATTTAAAGGAATATGAAAAAAGAGTTTCGGCCGAAGGAGCAACATTGCATCATGTATTTAGTGGAATTTTTAACAGGATAGGTACAGCTGCAGCATCACTTATCGATTCGATTAAAAAAGGTGATAATGTAATTGTCGTTGTCGGAAGTTATAAAGATGATGATGGGAAAATGAAGCGCAGGGTTGTGGTTATGCAAAAGGTTACACTTGGATCAAAGCCAGCATATCGAGAAGTTGCTGTAATAAGCAAACATGATCAGGCACCTAATGGATATGAATCACTATATGAAAAGTTCAAAAGTATTATCGATACAGAAGTAATTGGTGATGAAGCAGTATTTGCAAGTACTGGAAGAAATGTAGAAAGAATCTTTTCGTCAAATAATATTAGTCCAGCAAATACTATTGCTACTGGAAAAATTCGTGAAGCACATAAAAGGAAGTTCGTATATAAAAAGAATGGTGTCAAGTTATCAAAGAATCACAAGCGAGCTGTTATTGAAAATATGTTCAGGTCTCAATATCCATTTGACATATATGGTAAAATCTGGGGAAGGAATTATAATAAGATAGTTCGGAATTCTATTGATGCCTGGTATGAAAATTCTGAATGGAGAATTTATGGAAGAAGGACCACTGATGCTAATTTGCCAAATACCGATATCCGTAGAGGTTGGCCATATCTTGTAATAAACGATACTCCTATTATTGGAATTACCAATATGAACAATGAGTCAAGAAAGCCCACTCCGTTATATCTCCGGATGAAGTTTCGGAAACTTACTCAGAGCGATGAAGTTCTTAAGCCTGTCAATGATTTCATGGAGGTAATATCAAAAATAGAAGCTGCAGTTTCCAAAGATGTCAAAGAGTTTAGACTTGGCAATGCTATTTTTAACAGATTTGTTCGTGATCTAGCTACTGGTTCTATTGATGAGGATATGAACAAAAAGAAGTTTAAAACAGATAAAGCCAAAGCTGATACATTTCGTGACCTTGGATTAATGTTTGGTATTAAGGAAAAGGATTTACCAGCAAAAATGAGTTTCCGGGAATTATACAAAGTAAAATATGGGAAATCACTAATTGTTTCATCTGCTACCCGAGTATTAGCTGTTCAGGCATACAATTTTGTTTACAAAAAAGATGATAACGGTAATACTATATCAGGTCCAGCACAATTGGCATTTAACAAACTAGCCTGGGCAAATCCATTTTCAAATGGGATTATCCTTCGGAACAAGAAAAAGAAGTCATATGCTGGTGGTGTTCGAATGGCAACAACCGGACGAGATCTACTGGGAAGTGGTTGGGGATTATCTTCACAGGCAGTTGATGATATCTATGATAGGTTTCAGAGAAAAATTGATGTGTTAAGCCAAAACAAAGAGAATTCACATCTTACCTATGTAGATGCGCTAAAAGAGCAACAAAGGGTTATCAAGAAATATTCTCATGGTCACTTGACACTTGATCAGCTAAAACTTGCTTTTGGGGAAACCATGAATCTTGTACTTCCTGTAAGTGCTAAGGCGTTTAACAAGGATACAATGACTAATCCATTGGAAACAGTTGTTGAGAATACATTTAGTCATATTATTCCAGCTGCAGTTGTTGTTGATTTTGATTCCCGGGTTCGTGATCAAAAAGAAGAAACCATTATTCCTGCTACAAATAAAGCTGCTGAAAAAATTAAACCAGCTATTGTTCCTAAAAAACGGAAAAGACAGGCATCTATCTTAACGGGAACGGAATCATATTCTGAGCGAAAGGCTTTAAGATATTTGAAAAGATTAATCCCTGACTTATCGACTTCTGAAGTACAGGCTGTTAACTTGGAGAAAATGATATCTCTCAATGATGGAGAACACTCGTGGGGGCTTTTTATGGATGGTGTTATCTATTTACTCAAAGGAGAGGGCAATACCGTCTATAAGCGTATAGCTCGACATGAAGCATTTCATAAAGTATGGCATGAATATATTACTCCGGATTTACGTGAAGGTGTAGTCAGTCAACTCATTTTGGAAAATGAATCATTTAAAAGGCGCTATGATGAGACATCTGAAGCATATGAAAAGCGTATTGAGGAAGAGCTTGCATTTAGGTTCCAGGAATACAAAGATGGTCGATCTACTTTCAGCGGATTCTTAAAAGAGCTGCTTGAGAAATTGCTACAATTTTTTGGATTTATTGAAAAGAACCAGACAGCTATTACAGATACTTTTGATATGATTAACAGAGGTGTTTTTGGTGATCGCCTTTTTGAATCCAATGTTACCAGGACAGCTTCAGATATCAACGAATATAGCTTTGATTATTATTCTAAGTATGATGTTTATTTTAGTGCAAAGAAATTCTTACTTGATACTGTCAATGAATTTATGCGGCCAACGGAAGATGTCTTTGTTGAGAATGGAATAATCCATAATGCACCGCTATCATTCAATGATGCTATTGCAAAAACATATAATAAGATTGTCCGCGATCGTGATGAAGGTATCGAAAATCCAAAAGAAGATGATGCTTCATTATTTCAGCAAAAGATATATTCTATATTGTCAATTACAAATAACTTTCAGAATATCGTAAAAGATTCTTTTCCATCAGCTGATTTTGTAGAACCTAGTGATGAAGAACTTGAAAGTAGGGATGAAGATATTGAAATTTATGAAGAACTAAAGACACAGGGCATTATTGCTACAAAAGAAACTGAAGTAATTAATCCTGAGTCAAAACTATCACAGCGTGTTCGTTCTATGTTGTCAACAATTACATATACTGACAATAATGGAGAGATCCAAGTAGTTCCTTTCAAACTAGCATACAAAATGTTCATTAATGTTTTCTCTGGTTTCAAGTGGAGAAAAAGTTATGATGAAAACACAATACAGGCTGGTAACAAAATTCCTATTAAGAATAAAATGACTGAGGCTATCCGGGAAATAGTCATTGATTTATTTACAAAATCTCATGATAGGCTTGCAAGTAATATGCGCTTTGAGGATGCAAATACATTTGCCTATTCAAATAAGATTAAGAATATCCGAGGTATACATCCAGAAAAATATAAAGACAAGGGTATAAAGCTAATCGAGAAAGGAAACCTTGACAATCCTACATTCTTTGCAAAAATTTTAAATGAATTAAGCCTGGAGATTAATAATGAAAATCTCAATATGGTTAGCAATATATACAAACAATATGATGCTATTCAGACATTGCAAGAACTTCAGGCTTCTATGGGTTCGTTATATCCGCAAAATGTTTTTAAAGGAAAGAGAGAACGTGGTTATGATTTTTATAGTGGAGAACGCTCACTTACATATCGATATCACGAACAGACACATCGAGGTATTGAAACCAAAATCCGGGAAGAACTGAAAGAACTGTTATTCAACAATATTATATCTGCAAAAGGACACAATTTCTGGAAAGATACTTTTGCTGTTACGAATAACATCTCTGCTGATTCATCTCAGGAAGCAAAGGAAGGTGCTTTGAATAAGATTGCTAAATTATTCGGATATAATTATGCATCTAGTGATTCTCCAATGGAAGTTATTGGTGCTTTCAATAATCTGATTCTTAGTATTAAACCTATAAAGGCAACTGATGTTCAGAAGTTATACAAAATCATAAAAGAAGATAGCTCTGCTCGTTTTGCTACAATAGAAAAGGCTATAACAAATGAATTGTTTACTGATGATATTCCATTTAATTATTTAAGGGGTGATGGGAAAAAGGGATATCTTTATATTCTGTCAAACTTTACAATGGATCTTCTCAGGACAATGCTTAATAATCAGGATTTACCAGCATTTCTTACCAATAGTGAATTTTTTAGATTAAACATCTTTAATGAACGTGGTGTTTATTCCCGAAGTAAAGAGAAGACAGTTAAAGGAAAACGACCATATCTAAATAAGATTTACCGATATATTAATCATGATAGTCTTTATGATGTAAATAACGAAAGGATTACCAAGATGATTAATAATGAAGATGTTCGCGATACTCTTCATCGGATTTTCCAATATATGTTCATGGCCCGGATACAGAAATCTCCTACTGGAGAAATAAAATATGTTCAGCCATTTCATAATATTGGAGAAAGAGGCCGATCAGTTGGTGCAGAAATAGATGTTCTTAATCATGATGCTATTAAAAGTTCAATAAGAGTTGCTATCGAGCAAGAGGCAAATAGGCCGGCAGCGGAAGGTCCAATGAATGTTGAGAACTATGGGGAAAATATAAAGCAATCATATTTAAGTGGCCTTGGATCTGTTGTTGAAAGAAAGCCAGGTGAGTCTCCTGAAGTATTCCAAAAAAATATAGACAAAGCCATTGACATTGTTTATAATTCACTCTTAAAGAAGGCTAGGGAATCTTGGGATAAGTATGGTCCGCAAATAGAGTTTTCTTCTGAAATGGAAGATACAATAAGTAGGTTACGTGAAGCCGGATATAATATTCCAGAAATTACCAAATCAAAAGAAGGTGCTACATATTTTGAAAATACAACAAATAAGATTATGCCTACGTGGGAATTGTTTTATTTGAACAATTACATAAATGGTCTCTTTTTAACACAACTATCTATTGGGGATAGGGCTTTTTATAAAGATTATGGTGATATCCTAAAGCGTATACAATTGTCTTTTTCTGATGGATATAAAGGAATTGTTGGTGGTATTTTTGGAATGAAACAGAAGTTTAAGGTTTCCGTTTCTCATGATCTTATGGGTAAGTTTGGTGAAAAGGATTGGGGAGAATTTAAAAAAATCCTTGGGGATAAATTTAACGCTACAGATGGTGTTGGCTTTATGACTGAAGCCAGGTACCATGACATAACACATAATGGATTTCCAGAGGCATTTGGATTTGGTGATATATTAAAACCTGTTTATTGGCATATTGATGAAAATGGAGTTCCGAGAGCAATTAAGTATTCTGCAGTAAGACTTTCTCCTGAATTAAAGAAAGACTTTCCTATATTGGCAGAATTGGAAGCAGATATGTTGCTTAATAAAGTTGATGAATATATTTTCACTAGCTCTATGAAAGTTGGTTTTCCAATGAATGCAATGAAAACAGTAGAAGATGAATTCACCTTTCAAAAAATTACTCCAGAGTCTATTGTTGAATTAGATAATGAGGGATATCGTATTCAGCTAAATGCCAAAAAATCTGTTAATACAACCACAAAGCAACCTTCAGCTGCAGCACATATTATAAATGCTGATGGAAAGAATCCTGATGAATCTGCTAAGATTTTTGAAAACCTTGGTAAGATTATTCAGAATAAAAGAGTGCGCTTTTCTGCCAAATATCGTATTGGTAAGCGTGGCGAACATGCGCCAGATAGTCCAATATTAAATAAGTTGCGTGGTGCTATTTCTGAATCTGTTTCAAAGATTTCATCACTAAGTAGGATCTATGATTTTCTTGTTTCAAAAACAGATGATAAGTATGATGTATCTATAAACATTCCAATACTTGCTGATAAGATGGCGCTCCAGCTTTCAGCCATGTTTAATAAAGCTGTAACACAGGTTCGGTTCCCGGGTGCAGATTTGATTTTACAACCAGAGCCAGGTACGATACCAAAAGGTGAACGTCTTAAGATGCGTGATAAAGATGGTTATACTGAATGTTATCTTCCAGATGTTTGGCAAGGCAAGATTGATATTGATGATATTGTTTTAATGAAAAAAGGTTCTGAGATTTTTGGATTTAGAGTTCCAAGTACAGGAAAGCATTCTCTTGTAGCATTAAAGGTTAAGGGATTTTATCCATCAAAAGACCAGAATATTATTATTGTTCCATCTGAAATAACATATACGTCTGGTACCGACTATGATATTGACACTCTTTATATCTTAAGAAAGCATATTGCGAAAAAGAATGTTTATGCATACACAGTAGACGAAGATGGAAAGATGGTTCGTGGTGAGCTCCTTGCAAAAAGTGGCGATGTGATTGGATCTGAAAAGCATGAGGCTGCGTTTAGTTCTCTGATGTCTGTTCGTGCAAATAAAAAGAAAATTGATAAACAAGCTGCAAGTATTTTAGATTCATTAAATGACGTTTACGAGCAATCGTTAATAAATGATATTATTGATAATTATGTAAATGCTATTAAGAATAAGAGGAATGATGAAATGTTTATGTTTCCAATTTACTCTGAAAGAATAAACCGAAAGCCAGGTAGGAAGTCAGAGGTGGGCCCTACAGTTCTTGATAGACTTGTTATTGCTGTAAAGAAAACATATGGTGTTGAGTTAAACGAAAAAGTTGATGGAAACTTGCTTGATACACAAGTTGATGGACTTTCTGATATCCAAAAGGCCAAAATGCTGAAAGGTAGATTTGTAAACTTTCAGAAGGGGGTTTCATACGCATATCAGGCTGCGGTAGAATATATAAATAAAGAGCAGAAGCAAGAACTTAAAAAAGAGAAACTTACAATTGACGAATATATTGATCAGTTAAAACAACTTGGTGAAATTACATATACTGATGAAGATGGAAATCTTTGTGCAGCAGAAGGTGCCAGGGGCCATACATTTACTCGTGGATCAAAGTGGGAAATTGTGGAAGATCTAAAGGGATATCCATCACATGCCAATGGTGGTGTTGATCTTGTAATCGGTGATGGTGGCGTTTCTTTCAAAAATAATAAAGGTGTTGATTATATTGCTGAGGATGGTTTATTGCTTCCAAAGGTTGCAAAGCCAGCTGAAATTATTAAATTTGAAAAACCAAATGTTAATATTAAATTCTTGACAGCAAAACAATTAGTGAATACTTCTAGTCCTGCAACGAATAAAATAAAGCAGGATGAATTCATGAAGCGCCTATCTGATTTAAACTCTTTAAGTGATAGTTTATGGGAAAGCTAAGCAACGAAGAATTTAGTCTTCTTGTAAAGGAGAAACAACATAATCAGCTTATTGTTGAACTTTCCAATATTATTAAGCAGCTTGATTCTATTGCTTCAAAAGAATCTGTTGTTATAGAGCAAAAAGAAGACAATAAAGAATTTCTTGATTCTATAAATGGTATCATGCAGAAGCTAGACGTTCTGAATGAGATTCCATCATCAATTAAAATAATTGGCGATAGCATTGTAAATAAGTTGGAAGAGAATAAAATTAAAGAATGGACTTTTGTGATTGATAGACATCACGATGGTACAATAAAAAGTGTTCATGCAAAAGAAGTAAAATAATATGAAAGCATTAGCAATAACATGGAATCCACACCCTGACGTTATTACAGTTTTGGGTGGATCTAAAAGATGGTTATCTCAATTTATCTTCTTAATAGAAGCATTTGGATTTGATAAGCTTTATCTGATTGGAAAGCCTGGTATTCTACATGGCTATTCCATACAGCACATAGAGGTTGAATCAATTTCGGAAGTAATGCAAGAAGAATCAGAAGCTAAGTTGATTACATTAGTAGGAACTATTACTGAAGAAATGAATGTTAAAACTTTAAAGAGTTATGATCATCCTGCAGGTGATACTGTATATTATATCGGTGGAGATTATTCAGATGTTGATATTGCCGCCTGCCAAAGTCTTAATGCTGATTTTTTAACTATTGATAATGCAGTCGATCATCATAATCTTTGGTCGCATACGGTTGCGGCTATTGTTGTTAGGGATGAATATAATAAAAGAACTGAATAATGGCTATTACCAAATATAGAAGTCAACTTCATGCATGTGACGCCATAACTGATGGAACAGGATGGGTTCTTTCAAGTGGTTCTGGTGGAAGTATCACAACGGACCCTGACGAGCATATAGAAGGAACTGGAGGCTATGGGTTTGACCTTGATATTGAAACACATTTTGTTCGGTTTACAATAGGTGGTGGCAGCATCAATCTTACTGTCGCGACAATGTTTCTATGGTTTCGCTCTTTAACGCCTCTATATCTTGATACTTGGTCTGCCGGAGCTGTTAAGTGTAGAATAAGTGACGGAACTAATTATTCAGAATGGTATTTAGGAGGCTCTGATAGATTTACTTCTTCCTGGACTCCTATTATTTTTAGTACAAGTTCAACTCCTGATGCTATATCCGGAACATTAAGCCTTACTGCTGTAACATATGTTGAATATTGGTTCACAGGTGTAACAAAAAACAAATTACCAGCGAATACTTTTATTGATGATTTTGGATATTATGGTACAGTTGGAGGACTAGGTGTCGATGGTGGATCAAGTGGAAGCCCTATTGGTTTTGCTGAGTTATATACCTGGGATCTTGCAAATGCAGGAGGGATTATTCAATATGTAGATGGAGTATATTTCTTAAATGGCTCATTGCTTTTCAAAAATGATGCTGACTGTTATTTTAAGGATACAAATCAACTTATTGTTGCTAAATCACAATTTAGAAATTTTACTACTTCAAATAGGAGTACAGTGGAAAGTTTGGTTAGTAGTGGGTTTTATACTATAGGTTCGGGTTTCTATGGAAGTGGAGCAGTAAATGTTCAATTAGGAGAACTATCAGGAGGACGTGGCGTTTCTGGCTGTATATTTAAGACTGGGGGTGCTTCTCCACTAGGTTTTGATTTTGAGTATTGGAGTACATCAAAAACTTTGAAGTTTTATGGTTGTAAATTTATTGAATGTGGAATAACGTATGCCAGTGGTGATTGGGGAGACGCTAGTACTTATTATGATTCTGTATGGGATGGTTGTGGTGAGGTAATAACTTCAAAATCAACTTTTAGATATTGTCAATTTATTAATGCTACATCAAATGCAATACAGGTTGATAGTGCCAGTAACTTTGATGTTGAAAGTTGTACTTTTATAAACCCAATAACTGCAGCTGTTGAATTAACGGCAGCTGGGCCATATGATTTCACAGATCTTATATTTACCGGAACTTCTGGATCTGGGCCATATGATATTAATAATACTTACGGATCTTCAATAACAGTAAATAATCTAGGAACTTCTAATGCAGCTTTTTATACTGGATCTACAGTTAATATTGTTTCAGGACAGAAAACGTTTAAGTTTACACTTAATCCGTCAATAACAGGTTATGAGTGGCGAATATATTCTGTTACCGCTCTTGGTAGTTTAGCCGGAGCAAATGAACTTGATGGAGAGGAAAATGCTATTGCAGATAATCAGACATATAGCTATACTTATGCTGGAACTGTTTACATTGCAGTGCAAATAATTTCTCAGCCAGACGAAGATTATGAAGAAAGTATTACCTATTATACATTGGTGGATAGTAATCAGGACATAACCATTAATCTTGAAGCAGATATTAATAATTAAAAATTATGGATTTAATTGATTTACAAAAAGCACACGCAACACAAACAACTGATAAAAATGGAATAAAATCAGAATGGGTTGTTTATAATGAGAAGCGAGAAGAAATTTACAGACTTCCTATAAGTTGGACAGAAAAGCAAGTAATGGTAGCAATCCATCTTGGAAGAAATTTCGAACTAATTGCTTTTAATAAAGGCGCTGAATTCCAAAGAAGCAAGGCTCCTGAAGCAATGAAAGTTCTCCAAAGAATGGTAACATCATTAAATGAGGATAGAAAGAGACTTATTGTAGAGAACAATAAATTAGCAAATGAACTTGATAAATTAACTCTTAAATTAAATAACAATGACACCAGTATTAATTGACCTATCAAACTACGCAGATGCGCTAGTACAAAGTACACAAAGCAGGTCGGGAACTCCCGATGGGAATATATTTTTCGATACTACAAATGGGCGGATTGAGCTTATTACTGCCGAAGAACTTGCAACAGTTGACTTGGGTAGTGGCCTTGAAGCTAATCCATTAACTAACCAGCTTGGAATTAAATTCGAGGCTATTTATGCTTTTGAAAATCAGGAAAGACGAACTGATGAAAATCTCAGGAAGTTTGACAGGTTTTCAAAAGGTACGTTTAAGTATGGTGGGGCATACGAACTTGTCAACGGAAGATTATTTGATGATGTCAATGGTAGTGATACCGGTACTGCAAATAACTCAGATGGAGATTCCGATGATCGTGTAAAAGTTCGTGGCTCTGGATGGATTGAAAGAACATCTACCGGTATAGGTAGAATTTACTTCGGTCCAGTATCTCTTGGAAATGTTGAGTCAGCTTCTCAGGCATACTATCAAATTCTAGAAGGAGATGCACCTATCAATTTTGCTAAACCGGGGCCTGTTGATGAAGGAGTAAAGGTTTATGGAGATAATAATGAAGATGTATATGCTTATGCTACAGCGATAGCAACTGCGGCAGCTCAAACAATTTCTGTTGTTGCAGCTGCAGGAACATTTACGCGTTCCTCCGGATCTTTCCTTACAGATGGGTTTGCAATAGGAGATCGTTTTGAAGCTGCAGGATTAGCTCTTAATACTGGCACCTATACTATTAAGTCTATTGAGGCTACAATTATTACAATTATAGATGAAGAATGGACTTTACTTACAAATGAATCCGGTGATGCTGATGAGCAATTAACTGTAACCGGATTTGACAGAAGATTATATTTATCACAGAAGCTAAGAACATTTGGATATAACTATGATGAAAAAGTTCTTGCTGATTCTGGAGTTTCTCAAATGGATGGATATTCTGTAGGATTTGCTATTGGAGAAAGTGTTCACTTAACTTCAGGCGCATACGCTTTGGCCGATGTTTATGGTGGTGCTAAAATATCTCCATGGACAGGAATGACACTTGAAAAACTTGCTGTTCCACAAACAGAAACCGGATTTACTACTGCTGATGGAGATTTTACATGGGTGCTTAATAATACAGTACCAGGCAATCTTAACCAAGTAGTTGCCTTTCTTGATGCCCTTGCTCAGACAGATGATGATATCGATTCAGGAGCAATAACTGTAACAAATGGAAAACGTGTTGGTACATGGTATACATACTCTGCCGATGGAAAGATTCAGCCAAGGGTTGGAACCGGAGATGCCGGAGAGGGATTGTTTATTGAAGGTCTTGTAGGTACTGATAAGAACAGGGTTATCTTTACCGATGATGCTGGATCTACAAAGATCTACCCTTCATACTCCAATGTTAGCGTAGCTGTTGGATCTGATGCTGTATCAGATGTATTGTCATGGTTCCACGCTTTCTTCTTGGATGGTCCAGCTGGAGCTGACTACAATACTGCAAATGCATTAACTGTTGAAGATTCAACTGCAACTGAAGTAAAAGGAAATGTTAGCGGTTCTGGTTTTAGAACAGCAAATAGTATTTTATTTGAATTTGACTGGTACGGAGATATTATTGGTGGACCTATCGAAACTGATAAAGATTGTGTATTTCTTTGCGAAGGAGATGGAGGAGTTACCCAAGCAAAAACAGTGTTTACATTAACAAGTGCTGCATCAATAACCGCATCATGTATTCCGTTGGTTGAAACAAATGTCTAATTATGGCTGTAATAGCAAGTATAGATGGGCCTAATAGGTTAATTTATCTCTCTGCTGCTACTGTAGGAGTGGACTTACAGCCTATGGATGTCTATAAGGAAATGCGAGCATTAAGACGTACTGATGAAAATCTCAGAAAATATGATGTATTTCTTAGGGCTTATGGTAATGTTTCTAAGGGTGGTGGTAAATATACTGAACGATACGTTGTTTGCATTGATGGCACGCGTATCGTTCCGTATGATGCCATTCAGGAACTTGTTGTTGTTGGTGTTATTATTACTGATGATGGTCAGGAAGGTATTTCTTGTTTTGATAGAAGTCCAATTATAAATCATGTTGATATAGCCTATGTGCCTCCCCAGGTCGAGGTTATTGTTATTGAAGTCGGGGGTAGTGCTTTAACTCCTGAGCAGACAGTCCAATTGGAAAATATTTACAGGGCACTTAATCTTGATCCCACAAAACCTGTAGAGGTTACTCCAGCATTAATTAAATCAGGGGATATCGAAATAGACATTGAGGGGGATGGGGAAACATATTCTAAATTTACAAGAAGACCATGATAAATCCTTTAGTACTTGGTACACATGGTGGCCTTACAAGGTTTAGCGGGAAGGTAACTTTAGTTAGGGGGACCCGGGGTGCTTTTTATTATCCACAAGCCATTGTTCTATATACTAAGTTGCCAAAGAAAAAAATTCGTTCTGTTTCACTAAGGGATCATGAAGCAAGTCGTAATAAAATGTTAATTCGTGAAGATGAAGAATTGTTATTAATCATTAATACATTTTTGAAATGCAATCAATAAAGAATTATAATCCAGCTGTAGCAAAGTTAGTAGAGAAATATATTGCATCTGGCATGAATGAATTCGAAGCAAAACAGCTTGTTATTTTGGAAGAGTATAGGCGATTATTAAAAGAAGTTATGTCTTTTAAGTCTGCGCTAAATATTCCATCAATTACTGAAAGATCACATCACGATCATATTATCGCAACAATTAAAAAGATGTCTCATGGAAAACCAAAGAATTGAAGCTGAAGGATCAGAACTTATTCTAAAAAACTCTGCAGGTGATCATGTGATAATTCCGAAAAAACATCGGAAAGAAGTTGAAGATATGATTAAGGAAGGTTGTGATGATTGTATTGATAATCTTGTTGATACACTACCAATAGTAAAAGATTACGATAAAGAATAAATTATGAAAGGTTGTTTCCCAACATATAATGGCGTTCGTTATACGAACAAAACTGAACTTCGTAAAGCTGTACGAGAGAGATATAACAATTACAAGAAGGAATTGGGCACAACTACAGATCCTTTTAAAAGTACTGTTGTAAAAGAGTATATGTATCATGGTGGTAGTATTGATATGTCGGATGTGTTCAGGGAAGAATTCCAGAAAGATGAAAGTAAATATCTTAAAGGATTTTTCTTTACCAATGATCCGGAAACAGCAAAGGGTTATGCTTCTCATACTGGCAATATTCGTAAAGTAGTTATTAATGCTAAAAAATTGCTAGAGGTTAGGGATACGGATTCAAATTATATCAAAATAAACAGAGACAATCCAGAACACGCTTTAATATTAAATGCTATTGATGAAAAGCTTGGTGATGATGCTGATAAATTATCTAAGATTAAAAATCTAATGAGCTATATTCATCGGGCAGATAAACTTGGTGTTGATGTTAAAGAAATACTTACCAGTCTTGGATATGATGGATTAATATTAACGCCAAAGCCGGGTGAGGTATATGGTCCATTTGGGAAAAAGAAGGTTGTCAATGAAGTAGGACAACGCCAAGTAATTGCCTTTAAAGACAATATGATTGTTGATGAATCAGAACTTATCCAGGGAACAAAAGAAGTAGTAATAAAGTCTAAATATCATTTCTCAGTTAATGGTTTTGTTTATGATAGACTTAACAAGAGCGAGGTCGATTCTAATGGGTTAAGACACACGCCAATAAATTATGTAAATGGTGAACTAAAAACACACAATTTCAGTGTAATGGATAATTTTGATTTAGCTGTAAACATGGCTATTGATAATTTAAAATTACAGTTCTTTTCTAAGTTGAATATTACCACTGATACAGTAGATGCTTTTGTTGGCCTGCTTGCTGTTGGGATTCCATTTGATACTGTTATTACAATCATAAATACTCCTGTCTTTAAAAGCAAAATGTCTCGGAAAGCCGTTATTGATTCAATTAAAAAAGAATCTATTAAGTCTGCTATTGAGAAACAAGTTATGTCAGACCAATATTTTCCAGACTTTTCAATTGAAGATTATGATCTTGGTCAAGGTGATATCACAAAACTTACAGATGCTCAGCTTGTAAATTATGCTCATATGTTAAGTGCTGTTGAGCGGGCAAAAAAAATTGTAGGTATTAGAGGGAAGTCGGCAGGATTAAGTGCAGTTTCTAAAGCCGTTACTGCATCAATTGACACACCAGGTTTCTTCTATGAGCTGCAGGAAATGATAAATGAATTTGATAGTATATTTATGATCGATGGATCTAATGCTCAGCAAGAAAGGGATGAAAAGAAAAATTTAAAGCGCGAAGGGATTTATGTTCCAAAGCCGGGTACTAAAAATCAATTTCAGCTAAAATCGTCATTTGCTTTTGAAAACGTACAGATATTAACACTCCCACATATTCTTCAGGCGTTTCGTAGTTTGCGTTTTATAAAGACAAGAATCAGCAATATCTGGTATAAACACAACAAGGATTTAACAGAATTTAGCCAAAACGTCTATTCATGGATTGATAAAAATGGAATCTCAATAAAACTTGGACAGTCCAAAGAGGATACTTATCAGCAAATGAACGAAGAGTTTATGAAATACGCATTGTCCGGAATTACTTATGATGATGGATACACAATGAGTACTTTTGATGAAAAGCCTTGGGAGATATCAGGTAAAAAAGGTGAATTTCACTATGGCTTAGAAGCATGGAACCAAAGACATATTGAAAAAGTTGCCAAACTAAAAAGAATGTTTCCTGATAACCCTTGGTTAAGTGCTATCCTTATACAGTCGAATTCAAATACAACAAAGGGATTGAGCATGCCTCGTATAAGTCAAATGGAGCCAATTGAAATAAAGGCATTGTCTACACAATTTGAGGCATTCATTGAAGAACTAATTGATGAAAAAGGTAAATGGAAAAAAGGATTTGAGAATATTGACAGAGACTTTTTAAAGTACGCATCATTAAATTGGGGCCTTGGTGCCGGAGGGCTTAATTATACTCAGGCGTTACCACCTAGCATGTTTACAGAATCAACAAAATATTTGGATGCATTTCTTTATAAGCTCTATCAGAAAGATAAAAATGCCCAGGATGCCTTTTTCTCAAATATTTACAAACATTTTGCACTACAGTTTGCGTTTAACAAATCAGGAAATATTTTTACTCACTATACTATCCGAAAGAATTTTGTTAGTGGATCCGGAATAGATACTGTTGATGGCAATGAAATTCTTTATGCCAGGAAATACAAGAAGGATGAATCAAAAGTATGGGAAAATTTTCCAACATTATTACGTGATGGTGGTAGGTTCTATTATAAAATTCAGGATTACAGCACAACTCATGTATATTATACCTCTGTTGGTACACTTGATTATCATCAGGCATATCAGTATAGTCCAGATGTCGAATTAAGCGGATATGATCCAGATGTGGTATTTAATGGAAAATATAAATTACTTTCTCATGATGGGTTGCTTGATGAAAAGATTTCAATGAAGATTTTCAATATTGGTGTAATGAAGACTGATATTGGTTCTGTTGTTATAATGCGACAAAAAAGTGATATCTCTGGTATCAATGCCAGATATTATACTGTTGAAAGCAAAAATGGAAATGAAGTTGTATTAACCAGGGGAGATAAATTGTTTTCATTTGAGAAACCAGCTGTAGCGATCTTGGAAGGAATTGAGACAATGGGTGGCGCAAATGTCCGGGTTACTCCTAATAAGTCCGCTAAGACGAAGAATAAGGACGAGAAGGGTAAATATCATCAATATCTAGAATCTATCCCCACTGAAATGATGTCTATGGCAAAAGATCAGCACAATAAGTTTATGGATGAGGTCCGGACGTTTGGTGATTCTATTGGAATAGGTAAGATTTTAAGTATTGTAAAAGGATTAAAGGCAAAATATCCATTACTTGATATTTATTACAACCATATCAATGAAGTATTTAATGTCATTTCCACTATTAATGAAGAACTTCTTTATGGAATTTCTCAACAGAAAAATATTGCTCTTGACAGATCTTTGGAAAATAAACTAAAGAATAAACTTGGGCAGCTTTTCCCACAGATAAAACTTTCATATGATAAGCTTGGCATAAATGAGAAGGGTGTTAAAATCCTTGGTCTTTCTGATATTCAGGCAATGGAAGTATTACTTGATTATGATGCAAGAAAACAGGATACATTACCTCATGAGTATGTCCATCATTATATTGATTGGTATGAAGATACTCCAATAGTGCAAGAAGCAATTCAAAAGTGGGGTAGTAAGGAAAATCTAGTACAGGCTATCGGGGAACAAGTTGTTGCTCAGAAAGGAGAAGCTGGTACATGGTGGAAGAACTTTAGTCAATGGCTAGGAACCATCTTTGAAAATTTACTTGGCCGCAATAAAGAAGAACTTCGGAATATTTTAACTGATGCACTATTATCTGGAGCTTCACTTGTAAAAGATCAATCAATAGAAACTGCAATTGCGAAACGTGGTAGTGGAATAGAATACCAGGTAGCAGATATTATTGATACAATTGAACGTAATAATGCTACTGCAGGCATCCAACTATATGATACCAATGGAGAAAACGAATACCGTAATTCAGCCGGCAATGTTTATAATCGATTAACTGATTGGATCTATAAAAACTTTTCATATTCAAGAAACAGTAAAGACAATGTGGATAGGTTTGTCAACGAATTGTTCACAAGAAGAAAATCAGATATTGTTAATGGAAAGCTAGATATAAGATTGGATGGAGTTCCAACTGAGTTTACTTCAGAGGAATACAAAGCGTTTCTAAATAAACATAACGAGAATTCCCGGATGAGCGGCAATATCATGCACCTTAAGATAAAGATGTTGCTGACAAATAATCCTGCAGAAAAGCGCGAGATAGACGATAAGATTCATGAGATGGCTAGAGAAAAGTCAGGTGTACAGGATGCTATTTCATTAAAAGACTTTGATTTTGTTGATAAGTATGGAACGGAAATTTTAGAAAGTATTGGTTCAAATTATTTTAATACGGAAATTGATGAATCAGAAAAAGATAAAGTTGCCTCAGAGATTATTCTTGCTAGTGATAGATTTGGGTTAGCTACTACTTTTGATATTGTCTTGCAAAGGAAGTCTGGAAATCTTGTTGTTGCTGACTGGAAATCCGGCCCAGGATTCTTTAAAGATAATTCTCCAATATTCCTAAAGCATGGTGAATGGGTAATGGGTTCTCAGCTAAATGATACAAAAGAGAATCGTGCAAAACTTGAAATGGCATGGCGTGTATTAATGTTGAAAGATAAATTTCCTACAGTTCAATTTGATGATATTTATATAGTTCATATTGACAAGACAATGGAGGAAACCGAAGATAGTGAGTTCAGTGATAGGATTACTAAACTACCTGTATCAATGAGGCTATATCTTGATCTGATTGAAATGTATATGCTAGATCCTGCTAATGGTATGAAAGACATCCATAAAGAATTTAAACAGCGTGGATTATTTAACTCTGACAATTATGGTGGAGACGATATGAAAGTTGTTACAGAGAGCGATGCAAAGCTTACCCATTCTGAGCAAGTAGAAAAATATCGGAACCTGGTACATGCTCTAAAAATGCAACTAGGTCTTACTAAAAGATTTGAACAAAAGAATAATCTGGAAAAAGCCCTTAAAGTCGCATATGATAAATTAAAAAGCTTATATGAATTCAAGGGGAAAGATTATGATTACGACACCCATGACCTCGATGCAATGAAACAGCATATTAGTTTAATGCAGTACGATGTTTCGGATCCTGAAATACAGACATTAACTACTGAGTGGAATAGAAGTGATCAGGCAAAACGTGCAGAGCTTCGGGATCTAAGAGATAAACTAGAAGATATGATGAGGCCGGTTATTGAGGAATATAATAAAACAGTTCCTTTTTATCAACAGGTAACAGAAAACAATTTTGGTAAATATTTTACAAGTCCTGTCTATGCAAAGCTATTTGCTTTCATGTGGGATTGGGTAGATGATGGGCAAAGATTGGGTTATTATCGCTCTACTGGGAAAACATATACATCTTCAAATAAGGAAACTCGCCAAATGACAGATGCTCAATATGCTTTTAATCAATATTACCATCAGAGCATGGAAAAATTATACAACGAGATAGCTGGTTCTGAATACAGGGGTATGGGCAGCACAATGAAAACACACACATTGTTGCGTATTCCGAGAGAATTGCCAAGAGACTTTATGCCAAGGACGCCAATGACTGGTGCTGAAATACGTGAACGCTTTGGAATTACTTCAAAGGAACATTCAGAGCATTTGAAAAATTATTGGAAAGGATTATATACAGAGCGTAGGCATGCATATCATGGAGCTAGATATATGGTTCCTGTTAAATTTATGGGTAGCAATCCAATAATAGAATCTGGAAACTATTCTATTGATGCCTATAATTCTTACCTGGCATTTATGGAAAACTTACTTCATAAAAAACATTTTGATCCATTAGTATCTTGGGGAAATTATCTTGCTGATGTATTACATCATAAAGGAAAACCGCGTATCGAAGCTATTCTCCGAAATGTTGTCAGAAAGCAATTTATTCGCCAACGTTTTGAGCCAGATACCGGTAGAGTTAATGTAGTCCAGAAAGAGCGACTTAAGTACAATGACGAAACTATTGAAGTTGAACAGGAGATTATTAGTTCAAAACAAATAGCACGTACCATAAAAAGTATGTTCACATTTACAGTTATGGCTGGTAAACTTGTTGGTCCAGTATTCAATGGTGCAATTGCAACATCACTTTTAATCAAAGATGGTGTTAAGGCTGAGGTCTTTAAATCCTGGTATATTGGTGATGATGCTGACAATAAGGATACTCTTAAGCCTACAGATATTGATTACGATATGGTATCGCTTGGAAAGGCAATTATGTCATGGTTAAATGAAATTGTGTGGGGATTTTGGATGAATAAAAAAGATCGGAAATTAGCTTTATTTGCAGAACAATTTAATTATCTGGGTGAAGCCTTTGACTTTAAAATTCGCAGAGGATCTTCATTGATTGGAAAGGCTAGAATACTTAATTGGTCACATGGATTTCTTACATATAGAATCTTTGAAGATTTTGTATCATATACTACACTGGCAGCACAATTACACCATATCAAAGTTACCAAGAATGGGAAGGAGATTTCTATGTATGATGCTTATGAAGTACAGGATGGCAAATTAACATATACTGGAGATAAGCGTGGGGTTTATATGACGAAAGCCGGTACAGTGGAAAGTTTATATGGACTTACTCCGGAAGAAATATTGAAACTAAAGCGTATCTATCAACGTGTACAGGGTGGATATAAAGATGAAGAAAAACTTATGATCGAAGATACATTTATTGGAATATTCGGTTTACAGTTTAAAAGATTTTTGCCTGCAATTTTAAATAACGCTATTGGTGGTGCATATCTTGACAAATCACTAGGATCATGGGTTGATATGGTCCGCAATGGTGAGGTAGTAAGGTATAAGGATCCGGAAACAGGTAAAGAAGAAACTGTCAAAGAATTTCAAGAAAGACTTTATCAGGCCAGAGTATCGTTGATGTGGAATATTATGAAAACTGGTGCTCAGTTGACTATGAATAATTTCGGGAAAGATAATTCCGGTAATATTAATCAACAATATAGATGGAGCCAACTTTCCATGGAACAAAAACAACAGGTTGCTGATCTTATTGCTACTGGAGGGATGGTTCTTATGTATGCCGTATTGCATGGTGTTATTGATGAAGATCCAGATAAATTAACTCCACTTGAAATCAGACTTAATCGTGTATTCATGGAAGACCTTACACAAGGACTTAATCCAAAAGACATACTTCGGATGTTCAACCAGCCTGCAGCATCAGTTGGGAAGCTACTTGACTTATATGATGGTATGGTTAAATATTTTGGGGAAGGTGTTATTGAAGGGAAACGTACCAGAGAAGGAAGGATGCCAGGTGGCGCAACAATAAGAAAGAGCTTACCAATAGTAGCTGTCTTTGCTGAACTTGATAAATACTTCAAAGAAGATATTAAGAGGTCAAGATTTGGTGTTGCTATGCTTGGGTACGAGATGAGATAAAAAAAAAGGGGAAACCATTCCGGAATCCCCTTTCTAACTATCCAAATATACTAACTTACTAATTTTGCTGTAATCTTATTTTGAATTTCGGTTACAAGCTCTTTATTATCTTTAAAAAGTTCTATTACACTATCCTTTCCTTGCCCTAACTTAGTATCTCCATATGAGTACCATGATCCGGACTTTTTAATTATTTGCAAATTGGTTCCTGCATCAACTATCCCTTCCAATAAATTTAATCCGGAACCATGTATTACTGTGATTTGTGTCTCGGGTCCCTTAGCACATAATTTATTTTTCTTTATCCGTATTAATGATATTTGTCCTGTAACAATTCCATCATTTTTTATTTCAGCTCCTTTACGTGTTTCCAGTCTTATTGAAGAATAAAATTTCAGAGCATGTCCACCAGGAGTAGTTTCTGGATTACCATATACAACTCCAATCTTCTCTCGTATCTGATTAATGAATATTACAGTAGCATTATTCTTCGCTGCGAGGACTTCTAGCTTCGGTATGGCTTGTGACATATTACGTGCTAATAATCCAATGAAGTTGTCCTCAACGCTTCTTTCGATTTGTGCTTTTGGAATAAGTGATGCAACAGAATCAACAACAATGAACTTTATTCCATTTTTTATAGCATCGGCAACAAAGTCAAGTGCTTGTTCACCATAGTCTGGTTGAACAAACATCCACTTTTCAATATCTATCCCAATTTTCTGAGCATAGTAAACGTCTAGTGCATGTTCCATGTCTACATAAGCACATGGAAGATTTTCCATCTGGGCTTCCAGCAATGCATACAATGCTATTGTTGTTTTCCCGGAACTTTCTAATCCATAGATCTCAATTAACCTTCCACGTGGATATCCACCTATACCAAGATTGGTATTAAGCATTAATATTCCGGATGATGTTACAGACCATGCTTTAGCTGGACGAGTTGGGATGATAATGTTTTTATATTCTTTCGTAAATACATTATCTGGATTTGCAAGTACTGATTCAATTGATTTTGCCATATTTTAGTTTTTACGATTTTCTTTAATAATATGTTGCATAAATGTCTTTCTTTCTGCATGATTTGTAGCAATTGCCATTGCAAATGCCTTGGGATGTGCTATAATATAATCAATTTCGATTCCTCTAGTAACAGATGTATATAGCCATTGTTTTGATAGCATTACATAATGACTTGTATCAAGAACAACGATTACAATTTTTGCCTGACTACCTTGGTATTTATGTCCACTAATACAATAAGCCAATTCGATTTGCTTTGCATCGTCATTTGGATATTCTACGTCTCTATCGGGATATGTAATAACAAACCTATCTTCTAGAATATCCTTTACAAATCCCATCTCACCGTTTATAACAGCTTTCCCACTATAATCATTTTCCCTTTGAATGATTTTGTCTTTTATGTAAAAAGAGTTCATTTTGGTTTGAACTACCTTGTCTCTGTCGGTAATTATCTTTTCTTGAATAATTTTGTTAAATGTAACTACTGTCACACCTTCTTTGTTTTTCATTGGCGTAACCATTATTACATCAGATAGTCCAACTTTCTCTACAGCTTTTAAATAAGCTGCTACAGCTTGAGTAATTATTTTGCTTCGTTTTTCATAAAACGAATAATGGATATCCTGAAGTTCACCTCTAGTTATTATAGCCATACTTCTAGTTATCCCTTTTCTTCTTTAATTCTAATTCCTTCTTCATGCTCATTGTATTCTATACAATATCTTTTCCCTCCATAGGTTGCCATATACTTACCAGATAACGGGATTACTTTCAGACCACAATGAAGTATTGTATATTTCAATAGTCCAGCTAATAACTTTTCAGTAGAACTTGGTGCTCTCTTTTTAATTAGCTCCAACATTTCCTCATAATCCCTTGTCGGGAGTGTCGTTGTATGATTTTCTCTATTCATGATTAAATAACATTAGTTGCTTTTTGAATTCTTTCCAATCTGCTTACTCTTTCATTTATTGCAGTAACAGCATCTACTATAGATAACTTTCCACTTTGAATTGCTATCTGTATCTCTTCCGGATGTTTCTTATAATATTCTACCGTTGTCATGATTCCCAGCTTTTAAATTCTTTATTGAATTCTTCTTCCGATTGCATAGTTGTTGCTGGCTTACCATTGATATAAACATAGGTAGTGTAGAAGTAATAAGGATTCTTAACACACTTCTCAAACTCTTCCTTATCAAAGACTCCATTTCTTGCTATTGGCTCTGACTGATCAATAAACAAGCCTGTACTCATTTCTTTAAA
>Ga0307377_10001488_pt1 | contig 29494 bp, 27 predicted proteins | sample TR3MG_FD_202535 | JGI IMG/M metagenome (GOLD analysis project Ga0307377, IMG submission 202535) | Soil microbial communities from Risofladan, Vaasa, Finland - TR-3 | ecosystem: Environmental > Terrestrial > Soil > Coastal area > Acid sulfate soil | place: Finland: Risofladan, Vaasa | collected... | reverse complement strand
CGTCGGGTGTTACCACCCGACGCAACGCCCGGCCGTCAGGTGGTAACGCCTGACGGCACGCGTAATTCTTTAAGGCACGGTAAGCCTGACGGTAAAGTAAAAGTTTAACCAAAAGAAAACCTATCGACGCTTAAAAGCGAACTCTCGCCTGCGTAATCACGTGCGCTGAAATAAGGCCAATCGCAAGGTTGGGCGCAAAGGCCGGCCCGGACGGGGTTAACGTGAATATAGTCTATTTTTCTTTTTAAAACCCGCGGCGTGAAGATAACAACGTCGTCGAATCGTGGTTCCCATATTTGGAATTGGCTAGTTCTCCCGTCGGGATTCCTTAACTCCTCCAATACCTCTACGTACCCTTCCGATTCGAGTAGTTTACGGAGTTTGTAAGCGGTAAACTTTTTAAAGTCTCGCGTCGCGGCGGATAATTTGTTTTCCTGCGGAAAGGCTAATTATGAGATGAAGATGTGACGGCATTAATACATAAGCCCAGAGTTCGAACCCATATTTGGCCTTTACGTGTTCCAGCGACGTGATTATAATCCCGTAGTATTTTTCGTTACGCAATATAATTTTACGATTATTAAAAGAGGTCGTAACGAAAAACACGCCACCGCCCCGAGGTAGTTTCGACCGGCTACGTAACCCCATCAACTCCCCTTCCGGCGTCAGTTGGTAACAACTGACGCCACCGCGCGGCTCGGTTGGCGTTGGATGTTACCATCCGACGCCCGGTCCGTCCCTATCTCGTGGCGTCGGGTGTTACCACCCGACGCGCCCCTTGCGGTCAGGTGGTAACACCTGACCGCACCTGAACGCCCGACGCCCGCCTGAGCCGTTAGTTGGTAACGCCTGACGGCACCGTAGGGGGCGGAGGATTATACCCCAAACCGCCGTCGCGGTAAAGGCCAACAAGGCGAACCGCCCGGGTTGCCGGGCGGTATTCGGCCTGGGATGATGATTCCGGAGTAGCTTCGCGAGCGCGATTACAGGTCGCGGTTCGAGATGTCCTCGGCGATTTCCTTCAGACGCTCGCCCTTTATTTCCATCTCCTTCCCTATTTCCTCCGCGCGCCGTTCTTTCTCCGCCGGGCTCATGTTCGGGTCCATCGCGATCGTCGCCATTTCCTTCGTCAAGGCTTCGATATCCTTGTTGAGCTGCTGGAGCTCTTTCTCGTGTTCTTTGACGGCGTGGGGGTCCGGGATGCCCGAGTCCTTCATTCCGGGGATGACGTCGAGGTCGGCGGTCTTCGCGCAACCGCGGCAGCCGCCGGCGCCGAACGCGGCAGCTAGAACCGCGGCCGCGGCCAGTAACACTATCGCGTATCTCAATTCGGTCCTCCTACGTTGGCGTTACCTTTGAGTTGGAATCGTTTTCCTGGGCGCAGAGGCGTTCGTATATAATGGCGCCGAGGGGTATGAGGTTTTTAGTGTCGGCGGCGTTGTAGCGCAGCAGGCGCTCGAGCGCGCCGCGCTTCCCGCGGCAGTGGGCCTGCCAGAGCTTTACGGCGTCGTAGCCGTCGAGGCCGTCGACGTCGCCGTCGCGGGCGATGCCGAACTGCTTCTCGACCTTTTTGAGGCCGCCCTTGACGCCGAGCCGCTTCGCCGCGAAGCAGATGTCGAAGTGGGGGAACTCGAGTCGCAGGTACGAGAACTCGCGTTTGAGGAACGGTACGTCGAAGTTCGCGCCGAAGAACGTGACGAGGAGTTTGACCCCCTCCAACGCGGCGTCCACGGCGTCGCCGGAGAGGTCGCGGCCGGCGACGAGTTGGGTCAGGCCCCGCCCGGGCCGGTAGACGCCGACCACCGTCGTCTCGTCGTAGGGCGGCGCCTGGCCCGTGGTCTCGATGTCCAGGCAGGCCACGCCGTCGCCGAAGGCGTCGAACAACCGCCAGTGCTCGTTCCGTGACAAACGGTGGTGGAAGAATTTTTCGTCGCGCCGGCCCAGCGCGTCGCGCCACCGCACCAACTCCCCGGCCCACAGCTCGTTGCGCCACGCCGAAGTGAACGTTACGCCGCCGCGCGCCAGGAAGTCGTCCCAGCTCGAGATCCCCTCGCGCCGGATGCGGCGCTCGGTGTGGGGCCCCACGCCGTTCAGTATCCTGAAGGTGTGTCTTATCAAATTCCGTCGTCCGTTTCGGCGGGGCGGCCCGCGAACGCCCACAGATACGCCGACGCGCCGAATATCCCGCCCGCCAGGTCCGCGCCCAGGTCGACGATGTCGGCGCTGCGGCCCGGGACGAAAGCCTGGAGAATTTCCGTCCCCGTACCGACCAGGAGTACGGTGAAGAAGGCGACGACGAAGGCGAACGTTCCGCCGCGGCGCGCCGCTCCCGCTATGGCCCGGGCGGCGAGCGCGCCCAGCAGCGCGTAGGCCGCGGCGTGTCGCACTTTGTCTATGTTGAGGGCGCGGGGCTGCGGCGCCTCCGGCAGCGCGACGAGCGCGAAGAATACCAGCACGGCGACCCACGCCGCCCAGGGTAGATAATAAGATTTAAAATCGCTCACGTCAACAGCGCGCGGACCAGCGCGAGGGCGGCCCCCTTGTGCGGAAGGTAGTGGCCGCGGCGCAGGTCCGGGTCGCGGACCTGGTTGGGGGTGAAGGTCGCGACGCCCACGCAGCTCGGGCAGCCGTTCTCGCACTCGCAGCCGGCGATGAGCTCTTCGCAGCTCCGGAGGACTTCGTCCAGGCGGCGGTAGGCGTGCTCGGCGTAGCCCAGGCCGCCGGGGTAAACGTCGTATATGAACGCCGCCGGCGTGCCCAGGTTCGACGAGTCTACCACGCCGCGCAGGTCGCGCGGGTCGCACATCGCGAATAGCGGGATCACGGCCTGCAGCACGTTCTTCAGGCCGACCAACCCCGCGAGCGGGTTATATCCCATCCGCGAGACGTCGCTCAGTACCTCCGGCCCGGGCGCGACGTAGACCGCCACCGTCGGGAGCTCCACCGCCGGCAGCTCCAGCGGCGACCAGCCGATGGACTCCAGCGAGTAGAACTTTATCTTCTTGAATCCTATCGTCCGCCACGTTACGAGCGCCTCCGCCAGGCCGAAGGCGCCTGCGGCGTTCTCGTGCGACTCCAGCGTCTTGAGGACGCGCAGCGTCGCCTCCACCATGGCCTGCGTGTAGTAATCGACGTCGCGCCGCTCCACGAACGCGACCTTCTGGCCCAAGTCCAGCTCGCGCACGAAGTACGTCTCGCCCTGCTGCAGATATATGGCCTCCGGGTAGAGCTGCTCCAGCGCGCTCTCGTAGTCCAGCGTGCCGATGACGGCGTTCTCTCCCTTGGCGTCGACGATGGTCACGGTATTATCCGACGAGGAGCGGAGGTTCACGTCCGCCGCGGGGTAGTCGCTCGAGAGCCACCAGTACTTGCCGTCCTTGGCGGCCATGTCGCCCTCGTCCGCGACGACCTCGGCCACGCCGGGGGCGCTCGAGCCGAAGGACGCCAAATCGTCGGCGGTGAGCGGCAGCTCGGCCGCGGCGCAGCGCAGGTGGCCCGATAGGATGTAGACGTTCTCGGGGTCGACGATGGCGGCCTCGGGCGAACGGCCGAAGACGTACTGCGGGTGGCGGGCGAGGTATTGGTCCACCGGGTCGTCGTAGGCCACCAGGACCGCGAGCGACGCGTCGGCGCGCCGCCCCGCGCGGCCCGACTGCTGCAGCAGCGACGCGATGGAGCCGGGGAAGCCGACGACGACCGCGGCGTCCATTCCGCCGACGTCGATGCCGAGCTCCAGGGCATTAGTGGCGGTTACGGCCAGCAGCCGGCCGCCGAAGAGCTGCTTCTCGATCTCGCGCCGCTCCTCGGGGAGGTAGCCGCCGCGGTAGCTGCGCAGCTTGTCGTCGTACTTGGGCCCCAGCGCCTCGCGGGCGTACTTGTATATGAGCTCGGCGACGACGCGCGCCCGGGCGAAGGTCACCGACTGGACCCCCTCCTTCACCAGCGCCTGCAATATCTCCGACGCCTCGACGTTGGCGGAGCGCCGGAGGCCCAGGCCCCGGTCCGAGAGCGGCGGGTTCAGGATGACGAAGTACCGGTCGCCCTGCGGCGCGCCGGACTCGTCTATCAACGTCACGTCGTCGCCCACCAGCCGCTCGGCGTGCTCCTTGGGGTTGGCGATGGTGGCGGAGGTCAAGAGGAACTGCGGCGCCGCGCCGTAGTGGGCGGCGATGCGCCGCAGCCGCCGCAGGACGTTCGCAACGTGGGAGCCGAAGATGCCGCGGTAGGCGTGTAGCTCGTCGACGACGACGTAGCGCAGCGACGAGAAGAAGCGGCCCCACCGCGCGTGGTGGGGGAGGATGCCGGTGTGGAGCATGTCCGGGTTGGTGATGAGGAGGTTGGCGGCGTCGCGGAGCTTGCGGCGCGCGGCCGCGGGCGTGTCGCCGTCGTAGACGCCGGGCGCGACGCGCGCGGCCACCGGCGGCGCGAGCGCCAGGAAGCGGTTCAGGTTGCGGAGCTGGTCCTGGCTCAGCGCCTTGGTGGGGTAAAGGAAGAGCGCGGCGCCGCCGCCCTCGTCGTAGAAGCGCTCGAGCACCGGCAAGAGGAAGCAGTACGTCTTGCCGGAGGCGGTGGGCGTTACGGCGACGACGTTTTGGCCCGCCCGGGCCGCGGCGACGTACTCGGCCTGGTGGCTGTATAGCTGCGTTATGCCCTGGTGGCGCAGCGCCTCGGCGAGGGGCGGGGCCAGCGGCGGCTCGAGCTCGGCGTAGCGCGCCTCGCGCGCCGGGACGTGCTCGACGTGGCGGATGGCGTCGCCCTTGGTGAGCTGCAGCTCGGCGAGTACGGCGTCTATTTTCATTATAATATTATATAATTTCACGGCCGCTGGCGGAAGTAAAAAGCCGAGCGGCAGGCAAAAAGGCTGCCGTTACCCCTTGCGAAAGGAGCGGCGGATTTTAAGTCCGCCGCTTCGAGAAATGAAGCAACATTCCCTTGGGTTCGATACGTATATAAGTTATAATGGATATGGTACGGCTTATGAAATTCTCCCGCGAACGTTTCGTCGTCTTTCGGGCGCATCTGCGCGAGGCCTTCGCGCTCGCCGCGCGGTCGCTGTGGGCCAACAAGATGCGCTCGCTTCTGACGGTGCTGGGCGTCTTCATCGGCGTCACCACCGTCGTCGGCCTCATCTCGCTCATCGTCGGCCTGCGCAGCTACGTCACCAACGTCTTCGCCACCGCCGGGACCGACACCTTCTTCGTAATGCGGATGAACTTCATCACCACCGATTGGGAGGACTGGTACGAGGGGCAGAAAAGGCCCGACCTGACGGTCGCCGACGCCGCGGCCATAAGCGCGAGCTGCCCCTCGGTGGATTACACCGCGCCCCGCAACGTGGCGATTAAAGAGGTATCGTTCCGCGAGAAGAAGGTCAAGGGCGTCATCGTCATCGGCACGTCGGAGGAGTTCCAGCAGATGGAGGGCCTCAAGGTCCGGCGGGGCCGCTTCATAACGAACGCCGAGGTCGACCACTCGCGCCAGGTTACGGGGGTGGCCTACGAGGTCGCCGACAAGCTCTTCGGCTCGAGCTCAGGCGTGGGGGAGCGCGTCAAAGTCGGCGGCCACGCCTTTACCGTCGTCGGCGACGCGTACCCCATGGGCTCCGTCTTCGGCCAAAGCCGCGACAACAGCGTCATCGTCCCCATAACGACCTTCGAGAAGATGTTCGGGACGCGCGGCATCGCGCACGGCCTGGCGATAATAGGCCGGCCCAGGTCGCCGGAGCTGGAGGGGCAGGCCATAGACGAGGTGACGAACCTCATGCGGCGGCGCCACCGCCTGGGGCCCGACGAGGAGAACGACTTCGAGGTCATCACGCAGGCCGCGATGGTGCAGGCGTTCGACGCGCTAACCGCGGCGCTCTTCGTCGTCATCATCGCGGTGGGGAGTATATCGCTGTTGGTGGGCGGCGTGGGCATTATGAACATAATGATGGTCTCGGTCACGGAGCGGACGCGGGAAATAGGCGTCCGCAAGGCGGTGGGGGCGCGGCGAGCCGACATCCTGATGCAGTTCCTAATCGAGGCCGTGGTGCTCTCGGCCGGCGGCGGCCTGTTGGGCGTGGCCGGCGGCACGGCGTTGGCTTTAATCATCGGCGCGGCGACGCCGGTGCCGGCCTCGGTGTCGGGCGGGGCCGTGGTGCTGGGGGTCGTCTTCTCGACGGCGGTGGGCGTCTTCTTCGGCCTGTATCCCGCGCGGCGGGCGGCCCGCCTGGAGCCCATCGCGGCGCTGCGGTACGAGTAGCGTTATGAAACCCCTATGGCATAATCTTCGCCGGCAATACTACCAATACCGCGAGGCGGCGGCGCTGGCGTTCTCGTCGCTGTGGGCCCATAAGATGCGCGCCTTCTTGACGGTCCTGGGCGTCGTCATCGGCGTCACGACCGTCATCGCGATGGTCAGCATCATCGACGGCCTTAACCAGTCCTTCGCCAACCAGATGGGCTTTTTAGGCGCCGACACCTTTTTCATCCAGAAATATAAAGCCGTCCAGTTCGGCGCCGGCCGCGAGGAGGAACGCAAGGATTTCGAGGAGGCCGACGCCGCGGCGATAATGCGCCGCTGCCCGGCGGTGTTGGTGGCCGACTTCTATACCGAGATCGCCGGGCGGGCTACCTACGGCGGCAAGAAGACGGCCCTCCTCGCCATCGGCTCCACGCAAACGGAGAAGTTCGACGAGATCTTCTCGTGGTGGGTGGGGGACGGCCGGATGCTGACGCAGGCCGACATCGACGCCGACCGGTACGTCGCGGTGGTGGGGTCGGCGGTGGCGGAGGCGTTGGCGCCGGAGGGCCGGATAATCGGCGAGCGGATAAAGGTCAACGGCCACCGCTTCCTGGTCGTGGGCGTCTTCGGCCACAAGGGCGAGATCTTCGGCGTCTCGATGGACAACTACATCGTGATACCGCACGGCGCGGGCCGCAAAGCTTTCGGCGAACCGGTCGACGAAATGGGGATGGGGAGCTCAGTTATCACGGTGCGGGCGAAGTCGCCCGAGCTCCTCAATACCGCTTTCGACCAGGCCGAGGTGGTGATGCGGGAGCGGCGCAAGGTCCCGCCGGAGGCCGAGAACGACTTCGAGATCTACACCGCCGACTCGCTGATGGATATCTACAATCAGATAACCGGCGCCGCGTTCGCCGTTATGATCGGCATTTCCGCGGTGTCGCTTTTGGTGGGCGGTATCGGCATTATGAACATCATGCTGGTCTCGGTTACGGAGCGCACGCGGGAAATCGGCGTCCGCAAGGCGCTGGGCGCGCGGCGGCGCGACGTCATGGCGCAGTTCATCGGCGAGGCCACCGTCATCTCGCTCACCGGCGGCATAATCGGCATCGTCATCGGCGTAATCATCGGCGAAGGGGTCAGCCTGCTGACGAAGGTGCTGTCGGACGCCGGCGCGCCGGTGCCGTTCCTGCCGGCGGCCATTAAGGCGTGGTCGATAATGTTGGGCTTCCTGTTCTCGCTGGGGGTGGGCCTTTTCTTCGGCATCTACCCGGCGAACAAGGCCGCGAAGTTGAACCCCATCGAGGCGCTGCGCTACGAATGAAGCGGCGAGGTATTCTATGAGAAATACAACGGCGAAGGTTTACCTGTTGGCCCTTTACCTCGCGGCCGCGAGTTTCGCCGCCGAGGATGAGATTACGAAGACGCCGGCCGGCCTCGAGTTCGAGGCCGTGACGGCGACGTGCGAAGAGGTCCTCGCGCCCAACGTCGTGCGCGTCAGGGTCCTGGGCGAGTGCGCGTTAATCGGCGTCCAGCCCGTCGACAAGAAGGCCCCCTATTACGGCGAAGCGCTGTCGTTCGCCCGCGAGAGGGTAGCGGGCCGCGAGGTTCGCGTCGAGGTATGCCCCAATATCCCGGCCAACGAGACGGGGCAGGCCCGCGCCGTCATCTACTACCGCCGCGACGGCAAGTGGTGGAACCTCAACGTCGAGCTCATAAGCGCGGGCCTGGCGAAGGTCGCCGACGTCCCGTCGTGCCACGTGCCGACGAAGTCCTGGCTCACGTACCAGAAAGAGGCGCGCGACGCGCGGCGCGGGATGTGGGCGGACGTTCCGACGCCTAAGCCGTCCACGAGCGAGGGGCCCGACATCTCCGACTTCGAGTGATGGCCGACGCGCGCGATTTCCGGGCCAAGCTGCGCGAGATAGCTCGCGCCCGGGCGCGCGGCGAAAGTCCCCCCCGGCCCCAACCGCCCGCCGACAACGTCGTCGCGCTCGAGCAGTTGTGGCCCGCTTCCCGGGCGGAGGGTTTTTGGCGCTGCCGGCCCGAGTGGCCGAAGGGCTACCCCCCTCCGGAAATCCCCCCCACCTTTATCGGTACGTTCGCGGCCTTCGACGTGGAGTCGCTGGGCCGCACGCCCAAGCCGCTCTTCCTGGTCGGCTTCGGCCGCATGTCGGCGGACGGCGTTGCGTTCGAGCAATACCTGGCCGGCCATCCCGACGAGGAGGGGGCGGTGCTGCAGGCTACGGCTCGAGCCCTCGCCGACGCGGACGTCCTCCTCTCCTACAACGGCCGCACCTTCGACCTCCCCATAATCCGCGACCGCCTGCGCTGGTGGCGGCTGCCGTACGAGGAGCCGCGGCGCCACGTCGACCTCCTGTGGCTCGTCCGGAAGTATTACAAGGAGCGGTGCGATATGCCCGCCTGCGGCCTGGCCGAGGCGGAGCGGTACGTCCTCGGCGTCCAAAGGCCGGCGGACATCTACTCCTCGCAGGTCCCGGAGCTGTACGAGCGCTACGTCAAGATAGGCGACGCGCGGCCGCTCGAGCCGGTCCTGAGACACAACCTCTACGACGTGGCGGCGACGCTTCTTCTTTCCTTAAAAATGGAGGAGGATGTCCGCGGCGAGTTGGAGGATGAGGCGGATAACTGGGCGGATACGGAAGATCTTTTCTAATTACGGTTTAATTGTTGCCGAAAAAAACCGCCGGCCTGTTATGGCCGGCTTTTTTAGTAACCGTTTCAAAGGACCTTCACCCGCGCGGGAAACTCTCCGAAAAAACGCTGAAGAAATCCCGCATAACGTCTACGGCTTTTTCCGCTAAGTGCCGGTCCGGTTTACTCCCGGGGTATCGCACCTCTACCGCCGATACGCTTAAATTGACTAACGCTTCTTCGAGGTCGTTAAAAATGGGCGTATTGTTCTTAATTAAATCTAAAAGAAATTTCAAATCGTGGGTCCGGGGAAAGTCTACGCCGAAGTCTACCAGAAGGGCTTTCATCGCTTTCTCGACGGCTTGTTGGGCGTGGAAGCATACCGCCGCGAACGCGGGCGGCTCCGCGGCTAGCTCGCGTTCCGCGACACGGAAATCCTCGTCGGCTTTGCTAAGCCATTCTTCAGCGAGTGGCTTCACTTATCTCCAGGCCGGTTGACTCGATATCGCCGAAGAAGCCGTCGCCCAGCGCCAGCCGTTCTTCGAGCTGGCTCGGCGTTCTTACGATGACGTCTACCGGGACCGGTAGCTCGAGCGCGGCGCGGGCCCGAGCCGCGGCCTCGACGGGCCCCTCTTCCGCGGCGTCGAGGACGATTAAAATGTCTACGTCGCTGTCGGGCGTCTCCTCGCCGGCCGCGTACGAGCCGAAAACCTTGACGGAAACCAGCCTCTCGCCGAACAATCGGCGTAAGGTTTCGGCTATGGTCGCGAAAATTTCTTCCTTAACCATTACGTTGTCAATATAGCATACTTCGACGGCGCGTAGCCGTTTTTCAAACGCGCTTACCGAATCGCGTAGCCAGCGCCGCGAACGCCTCCTCGCTTCGCTTCATATTATCCCGCCACAGGCCCTTCGCGAGCACGACGCCGCGGTTGACCTCGCGGGCGCGCTCGCGCAGGCCGATGTCGCGGGCGGTTTTGATAATCGCCTCGGCCAGCGCCGCCGCGTCGTCGAGCGGGACCGACAAACCTACCGCCCCGGCCTCAAACCACTGCCGCGTCGCCGGGATGTCCGCCACCACCGGGAAGCAACCCGCCGCGAGCGCCTCCAGCAGCGATATGTTCGCGCCGTCGGAGCGCGACGTCGTCACGAAGATGTCGGCGTCGCGGAGCTGCGCCGCCACCTCCGCCGGCGGCACCGCCCCCAGGAACGAGACGCGCCCGGCGAAACCCATCTCCCGTACCCGCGCCTCGACCTTGGGCCGCAGGACGCCGTCGCTCAGGAAGACGAGGCGCGCGCGCGGCAGCGCCTCGAATACGGCGGCCAGCGCGGCGAGGAGTTGCTCGAAGTTGTACACCGGCTTGAAGTGGCGGGTGTGGATGATGACGACTTCCTCCGGGGGCCGGGGTGGCCGGGCGGTCATCGTGAAGACGTCCTCGTCGACGCCGAAATGGTTCACGACTACCTTGGCCGGGTCGCCGCCCAACGCGACGATGCGCGCCGTCATATGGTCCGCCATCGACGTGATGAGGTCCGCGCGCTTGAGGACGAACTCGACGCGCTTGCGGTGCAGCCAGGACCAGTCCGGCTCGAGCAGGACGTCGGTCCCCCAGGCCGACGCCGCCACCGGCCTCACGCCGCATAACGCGCCCAGCGGCCCGTACGAGCCGAGCTCCTGCGCCGAGACGACGTCCGGGTCTATCGCCCGGGCGAGCTTGCGCACCGTCGGCAGGTGCGCGAGGTATTTGAACATGAAGGCCCGCGGCAGCCGACTTTCAATATAATAGGTCTTCCCCGGAACGGGCGGCCCGTCCTCGAACGTGATGAGGTGGCACTCGTGGCCCGCCTCGTGGAAGTACTCCACCCAGCGGTGGGTGTGGTTCAGCGAGCGGTCCGATAGGAAGAGTATCCTCATTCAAATGTGCCGCATGACGGGCAAAGGTCGGCCAGGACGCACGCGTCGCACGCGGGCCGCCGCGCGGCGCAGACGTCGCGGCCGTGGCGTATAAGGCCGAGGTGCAGCTCGCGCGCCTTGCCGGGCGGGCAATATTCGTCCCAGAATTTATGGGCCGCGGCCGCCGTCGCTTTCGCGCCGATGAAGCCGAGCCGTTTCGTCAATCTCAAGATGTGCGTGTCCACCGGGAAGACGTCCCGGCCGAACGAGAAGAGCAGGACGACGCGCGCCGTCTTGGCGCCGACGCCGGGCAGGCTCGTAAGCCACGCTTCCGCCTCGCCGTCGCCCATTTTATTTAAAAAGGACAGGTCCGTGTTGCCGCGCCGCTTCAGGACCTCTCGCGTCATCTCTTTGAGGTAGCGGGCCTTGACGCGCTCCAGGCCGCCGAGGCGGATACTTGCGGCGACGGCCCGAACGTTCGCCGTCGCGAGGTCGTCGAGCCGCGGGAACCGTTCCTGCAGCGAGGCGAAGGTCCGCGCGCTGTTCACGTCGGTGGTGTTCTGGCTGAGTACCGTTTGCACCAGCTCGTCGAAAGGGGGGCGGCGCCGCCGCCGGGGCGTACCGTACGCCGCGGCCAACCGGCGCGCTACTGCGGCGACGCGGCGTTTCGTTTCGGCGCGTTGTGCGGCCACGCGCGCATCATAACATAACCGCCGTTCGCCGCCAACGCCCTCCGTCCGCCGGCGTAGATTTGACTTCCGGCCACGGCCTACCGCTGTTAATATGCAGGCCGTTATGTTCGCCTCCCGCCGTTTCCCGGCCGCGGCCTTCGTAGTCGCGCTGTTCTTCGTCTCCGGCGCCGCCGGCCTGGTGTACGAGGTCGTCTGGATGCAGATGCTGGCGGTGACGCTGGGCGGGACGGCGCCGGCGGTGGCCGCGGTGCTGGCGGCGTTCATGGGCGGCCTCGCCATCGGCAGCGCCCTCGGCGGCCGGGCGGTGGACCGGTTCGGCAGGCCGCTGTTATGGTACGCCGGCCTGGAGTTATTCGTCGGCCTGTACGCGCTCGCGTTCCCCTTTATTTACCGTGCCGCCGACGGCTTGTACTTCGCGGCGTACGAGCCGGGCGCGGCCGGCGCGCTGCACCTGCTGCGTTTCGGCGTCGCGTGTTTGCTCCTGCTGGCGCCGACGGCGGCGATGGGCGCGACGACGCCGGCGGTGGTCGCGGCGCTGCGGGCGTACGGCGGCGGCACGTCGCGGTCCTTTTCGGGGGCGTACGCCGCCAACACCGTGGGCGCGGCGACGGGGGTCTTGTTGGGCGGCTTCTGGCTGCTGTGGGCGGCGGGAGCGAGCCTGACGCTCAAGGTCACGGCCTCGGCGAACCTGGCCGTCGCGGTCGCGGCTTGCGTCGTCGCGCTGCGGTTTCGCCCGGGCGAGGGCGTCGCGGCCGAAGCGGCGCCGGCGGTCCCGCCCGGGCGAGGGGCGTCGACGTGGCGGGCGGCGGCCGCGGCCTTTATCGCCGGCGGCGCGGCGCTCGCGGCCCAGGTGCTCTGGACGCGGGCGCTGGCCAACGTCGTCGGCTCGGCGACGTACGCGTTCGCGGCCATGCTGGCGGTGATACTCCTGGCCATCGCCGCGGGCGCGGCGGTCCACCGCCGGCTGGGGCCGGAGGCGGGCGGCTCTTCGTTGTTCTACGGCGCGTGCTGCCTGGCGGCGGCGGCCGGCCTGGCGGCCAGCGTCGTCGCGCTCCGCGGAGCGCCCTATTTATTCCTGGTCGCGTACGGCGCCGCGGGCGGCGGCTTCGGCGTCGCGCTGGCGTTGGTGTTCGCCATAACCGCGCTCGTCCTCTTCGTACCCTCTTTCTTTTTGGGGATAATTTTGCCGGTGACGGTAGCGGCGGCGCGGCGACGGGAGGCCGGGACGCGCGTCGGCTACCTCTACGCCGCCAATACCACGGGCGCCATCGCGGGCAGCCTGGTCGGGACGTTTCTATTGCTGCCTTGGCTCGGGCCGGCGGGCGGCCTCCGCGCGGTGGCCCTGGCGGCGATAGCGGCGGCCTTCGTGTGGGGCGTCTCGCGGCGGCGCGTCGTCTGGCAAGGACCATTAGCCGCGCTGCTCGCGGCGTTGGTCGTCGTAGCGCCCGGGCCCAGCCGGCATACGCTCGCGCTCGGCGCCGGCATAAGCCCCGGCTACTATCTCGACGAGGAGGGCAAACCCGCCCTCGACGAAGCGGCGCAAGAGGAGTTGTTGTTCTACGAGGAAAGCGTCGACGCCTCGGTGGCCGTCATCTCCTACGGGTCGATTCGCTCGCTGAAGATAAACGGCAAGACCGTCGCCTCCACCAACTACGACGACGTGCGGGTCGAGCGGGCGTTGGGCGAGGTGCCGTTGCGGGAATTCAACGAGACACGCGTCGGCGGCCGCGACGGCGCCGAAGACGTGCTCGTTATCGGCCTCGGCACCGGCATCACGCTGGGCGCGATAACGGGCCATCCGTCGGTCCGCAGTATCGTTTGTGTGGAAATCAACCCGGCCGTCCCGGCGGCGTCCCGCCTCTTCGACGGCGCCAGCGGCGCCCCGTTGGACGACCCCCGCGTCGAGCTAATCCGCGAGGACGGCCGCTCGTACGTCCTCGGCACCGGCAAACGGTTCGGCGTCATAACGTCCGACCCCATCCACCCGTGGACCAAGGGCTCGTCGTCGCTTTTTACGGTCGAGCATTTCCGCAACTGCGCGCGCATCCTGAAACGCGGCGGCGTGATGGCGCAGTGGCTGCCGTTGTACCAGCTCGCGCCGGCCGATTACCTGACCGCCGTCCGCTCCTTCGCCGGCGCTTTCGACTACGTCAGGTTGTACTACACCGGCCGCGACACGGTCCTGGTCGGCTCGACGTCGCCCTGGCTCGAGAAGAAGAAAACGCGACCTTATTTGATCGCGAGCGACGAGGCCGTCCGTACGTTGGTCGCCGACGCGGAGGCCAATACCGAGGACCGGTTGATTCTGGAGTACACGGCGCCGCACGCCCTCTACGAGAAGACGGACGCGGACAATCTCGCGACGTTGGCGGACTTGCGGCTCGAGGGGGGCGACGACCGGTATCGCGCGGTTACGGCGTTGGTCGAAGGCCGGCTGGCGTACTTGAGGGATGCGGAGGACGAGGCCGTGGCGGCGTACCGCCGGGGCCTGGCGCTTTGGCCCGAGAACGAGGACCTCCGCCAGGCGCTGGCCGATATTTATTTCGAGCGGGGAATGGCGGCCGCGGAGGCCGGCGACGCGGCCCGCGCGCGGGAGTGGTTCCGCGCCGTGCTCGCGCTTACGCCGGGCGACGAGGCCGCGGCGGCTAACGTCGAGGCTTTGGGGGGGTAGGCGCGAGGCCCGCGGCGTCGAGCAACGTCTGCAGTTGGCCCGGGCGGTCGTAGGGCCAGATGAATTCGGCGGCGGCCTCGTGGGCGCGGGCCGCGACGTCGGCGGCGAGTCCCGGATTACGCAAAACGAAAATTATCCGCTCGGCCAGCGCCTCCGGGTCGTCCGGTCGCGCGAGGAAGCCCGTCTCGCCGTCGCGGACGAGGAAGGGGACGCCCCCCACCGCCGCGGCCACCACCGGCACGCGGGCCCACATCGCCTCCAGTACGCTGTTGGGGTGGTTGTCGTCGCGGGTGGAGTTGACCATCAACGTCGCCCTTTGCAGGTGCGGCATAAGGTCTTGGTGGGGGAGGAATCCGTGGAACCGCACGCGGCCCGGCGCGACCTCCTCGGCCAGGCGCTCGAGCTTGGGCCGGTCCACGCCGTCGCCGCACAGGTGGAGCTCGGCCTCGGGGAACTCGCGGACGACTTTTCCGAACGCGCGCACTACTATGTCTACGCCGCCGACGTAGTCGTGCCGCCGGGGACACAGGATGAGCGGCGGCCCTTCGGCCTCGGCCGCGTTGGCGGGCAGCCGCGACACGTCCACGATATCGGGGACGACGCGGGCCCGCATCCCGAAGCCGGCGAATACGCCCTGCAAGTAGCGGCCCGGGACGACGACGGCCCGGGCGAGCCGGGAGATGGGGCGGACGAGCCATCCCCACTTTCGGAAGAAAAACCGCGCCAGGCCGCCTTTATACATCAATATCGCCGGCACGCCGAAGAGCCGCGCGGCGGCGAGCGGCACCGCCGAGAAAGCGAAGAACGACGCGTACGAGCCGCCGAAGATGAGCGCCAGGTCGCAGCGCCGCAGCTTACGCAGCTCGCGCAGAACGCGTAAGAAGCGCAGCGAACGCGGCTTGCGCCGGCCGAAGGGGTTGGTATTTATCGTGACGACTTGCGCGCCGTCCCGGGCCAGGATTTCGGCGAGCATCCGGGCCTGGTGCGGCATTCCGCCGGGCGGCGGCGGGAACGCGGCGACGAGCGCGATTTTGACTTTGGGCGGCACGACCAATTTATCCTTGATATTTAGTCGTTTTTAACATAAACATTCTATAAGGTATACCCGTAAAAGTCAAATGTCGCGGCGACGACGGGCCGCGGTAAGTTTATGAAGCCGAGAATAATATTGCTGATTTCGGCCTTAGCGGCGGGGAGCGCCGCCGGAGGTTGGTTCCAAAAAGCCGACTGGGTGGCGGCGGTGACGTACCACCAGGCCGAGGACGCGATCTACTTCGACACCACCGGCGAGCTGCCGCCGCAGGTGAAGGTCGTCGCCCAGGAAGACCCCAACCTGATAAAACTCGAGCTCGCCAACCTGCGTATAAACCCCCGCGTCTACACCTTATCGCCGCGCGACGGCGTCGTCCACGACATCCGGCTGGAGGGGTTCGAGGAGCGGGGCCGTTCGCGCCTGGAGGTAACCGTGGACCTCGCCAAGCCGTTCGAGTACGAGCTCGAGCGGCGCCAGGTGGAGGGCGACGTCTCGCAGGTATTATTGCGATTGACCAACGTCGACGTGAAGCGCACCCAACCGGACGTCGCCGGGAAAGCGCCGCTGTACGCCCGCCCCGCGGCCGGCGCCCAAATAGTGGCGTACGTCCACTACCACGCCCGCGTCGAAGTGTACGACTATGCCAAGACGATGTATCTGGTCAAGGCGCCCGACGGGACGCTGGGCTGGGTCCGCGGCGAGAATTTGAAGATAGAGGGCGAAAACCCCTTCGTAGAAAAGGAACCCCTTCCGATACCCGCCACGCCGCGGAGCGAGATAATCGCCACCGCCAAGAAGTATCTGGGCGTGCCGTACGTCTGGGGAGGCACGTCGGCCGACGGCTTCGACTGCTCGGGGCTGGTGCAAATGGTCTTCGCCGAGAACGGCGTATCGCTGCCGCGGGGTTCCGGCGACCAGTACCGCAAAGGCCGCAAGGTCCCCGAGAGCAGGATGAGGCCCGGCGACCTGGTGTTCTTCCGGACCTATACCTCCGGGCCGTCGCACGTGGGCATCTACGCCGGCGACGGCAAGTTCATCCACGCCGAATCGTCGCCGCGCGGCGTTACCGTCACGCCGCTGAGCCAGCCGTATTGGGACGAGCGCTTCCTCGGCGCGCGAACGTGGCTCGCGGACTAGTCGTATTTTTCGCAGAACGAAACCCTGGCGATTCTAATAGTATTAAGACGTTACGTCGGCGGCGCAAATAACGCTTGGCGCGATATTCGGCCGTATGTTATAGTGGCGCAATCGGGCCGTGCCCCTCTTCGGCGCGGCGGCGTTGTATTTATTTCCGGCGCGGAGGTGCTTTGTCGTGGTGATTAAATTGAATATCCCGGTGGAAGACGCCGACGTCGTCAAGAATTTGAAGGCCGGGGAAGAAGTGCTGCTGACCGGCCGCATGTACACCGCGCGCGACGCCGCCCACAAGCGGCTTATCGATCTCCTCGATAAGGGCGAGCCGCTGCCGGTCGACCTGAACGGCGCGTGCATTTACTACGTCGGGCCGTCGCCGGCGCGCCCCGGCAACGTCATCGGCTCGGCGGGGCCCACTACCTCGGGCCGCGTCGACCCCTACACGCCCAGGCTGCTGGAGCAGGGCTTGAAGTTGATGGTCGGCAAGGGCAAGCGGAACGACGACGTAAAGAAGGCCATTAAAAAATACGGCGCGGCGTACCTGGCCGCCACCGGCGGCGCCGCGGCGCTGCTGGCCGACCGCATCAAGGCCGCGAAGGTGGTCGCGTACGAGGACCTGGGCCCGGAGGCCATCCGCGAGCTGACGGTGGAGGACTTCCCGGCGGTGGTCGTGAACGACGCGGCCGGCGGCGACGCGTTCGTCGAGGGCGCGAAGAAGTACAACCGCGAATAGATGTCGGCGGACGAGAAGGAAACGGGTAGCGTAAGCCGGCGCGAGTTTTTGAAAGCCGGCGCCGCCGCGGGCGCGTTCGCGGTCCTGGCGGGCGCGTTCCCGGAGGTGGTGTGGGCCGAGGAGCCCGGGCGGCCGGACCTCTCCGGCCTGGGCGACCTTATCAACCCGTACGACGTGGCCGTGGCGCTCGATGGAACGGTGTACGTCGCCAACGCCGGCCGCTACGGCGTCGTGCGGCTCGCCGCCGGCGAGGGCCGCTACCTGGGCACCGGCCCGGGTACCGCCGACGGCCGGTTCAACTTCCCGATGGGCGTGGACGCGGCCGCCGACGGCGGCGTCTTCGTCGCCGACACCAACAACGGCCGCGTTCAAGTGTTCGACGCCGCCGGCGTTCACGTTCGCTCCTTCGGCCGGCTGGGCTACCTCGACGGCGAGTTCCTCCGGCCGAAGAGCGTTTGCCGCTACGAGGCCGGCGTGCTCGTGGCCGACACCCGCAACCACCGCGTCCAATACGTCGACCTGCATAGCACGAGGCTGGCCTCCGACGAGCCGGTGACGCGGGCCATCCTGGGCGGCCTGGGCGACGGCCCCACCGACCTCAAGCTGCCGCGGTACGTCGCGGCCGACGCCGAGAAGCGCATCTACGTCGCCGACGCCGGCCACGCCGTCGTGAAAATTTTCAACCTCGACGGCGACGTGACGGCGACGCTCGGCCGGGGCGAATTGGCGGAGCCGGCGGGCATCGCGGCCGAGGACGGGACGACCTTCGTCGCGGACGCCGGCGGGGCGCGCGTGTTGGCGTTCGATAACGACGGCCGCAAGCTCGGCGCGCTTAAAGGTTTGGCTGGTTTGAAAGAACCGCGCGGCGTCGCGCTGGCCGACGGGTACCTGCTGGTCGCGGACCCCAAGGCGGCGCGCGTCTTCATAACCGAGGTTTGACGTTGTGACCGGCGACTACGGCATATTGTTCTACGGCACCTCGGCGCTCCTTCTGAGCGCGATGGTCGGCCTGGAGGTCTACCGCCTACGGGCCGGGAAGCGCGGCCGCTTCCGGCGCTTCGTCGCCGACGAGGCCGCCTTCGGCCTGGCGCCGCGCAGCGCGGAAGTCGAGCTCGACGACGGCCGCGTGGTCGAAGCCACGGTCCCCGGCTGCACGCAGTGCGTCTGCCGCTTCAAGGCCGGCGACGCGGTAGTGGTCACGACGGCCGCGGGGCGCTATTACGTCGGCGCCGGCGTAGGGCGCACCCGCCGGCCCGGGCGCGAGTGCGCGCGCGGAAACGCCGAGGACGCCTCTTCGTAAAGATATTCCAAAAATGGGGTTTTACGCTTAACGCTCCCTTATGGCTTTCACGGTAATAGGATACGTTACCCTCGCGGTCTTCGTCGTCGTCCTGGTCCTGACGCTCTTCAGGAAGATAAACCTTCCCATTCAAACCGTTCTCATCCTCATCACGCTGTTCAACGTCGCCGTGGCCGTCGTCTACCGGCTGACGGTGGAGGGGCGCCCGGGCGCGCTCCTCGTGGGTAGCGAGCTCCTGAGCGGCATCATCCTCCACCCCATAACGGCGCTTCTGGCGGGGCTTTTCCTGGCCGGCGCGCTCACGGCCTCGGGCGGCTTCGACGCGCTGAAGGTCATCATCGAGTGGTTGAAGAAGACGCCGCTGGGGCTGCCGGGCGCGATGGTCATCCTTATCAACCTGCCGCTCATCGCGATGTTGCCCTGCGGCCGCATCCTGGGCGCGGCGCTCTTGCCGCTGCTGTTTGCCTTCGGCCCGGAGGAGATGAGGGTCGTTTCCAAGGGCCAGCTCATCGTCCTCATCGGCGCCTTCGCGCGCAACGCCTTCGGCTCGTGCGGGCCCTCGCCCATCGGCGGCGTGGGGCAAATAGGCGAGGGCTTCCTGGGCGCGCACTTCGCGACCGCGAGCCTGGGCATCCTGCGCGGGCCGCAGTCGTTCGCGCTGCTGCTCGGGACCGCGTTTATGGCGCTGTTCCTCAAGATAATCACGACGCGGATTTACCCGGAGGACTCGGCGCTCCGCGACGCCGCTCCCGGCGAGGCGACCGAGGCGCCCAAGGCCAAGGCGCCGACGCGCGGGTACGTCTCGCTGGTCATCTTCGCCGTCGCGCTGCTGGTCTCGATATTCCAACCCTTCGGCAAGTACCCGGTGCAGACGGTCCTCGTCGCGGCGTGCCTCCTTATAATGCTCCTGTGCCGCGTCAAGCTCACGGACCTCATGGCCGGCATATTGCTCATGCCGGTGACGGCGATGGCGGCGGGCTTCCTGGCCGCGGGCTCGCTCTACCTGACGGGCGGCTTCGACGCTCTCAGCAGTCTGCTCAAGGGGCTGTCCGACTTCCGCGTGCTGGGCGTCGCCGGCATGCTCGCCATCTTCGTCCAGATTCAAACCATAATGCCGCTGAGCTGCTCGCGCATCTTGACCGCGGCGCTGGTGCCGACGCTGTACCTCTTCGGCCCCGCCGGCTTCGGCCTCGTGAACTGGAGCCAGCTCGCCATCGTGATGTCGGCCTATATGATCAACGCCACGACGTCGTGCGCGCCGTCGCCGTTGGGCGGCGCCGGGATGATGGCGGAGGGGACGCTGCGCGCCGAGACCGGCTACCTCAAGGGGGCGTTCTCGTTCGCGGCCATGGCGGTGATGGCCCCACTTGCGGCGATCTTCATGAAGTTCATCAACCTCGAGATCTTCACGCCCGAGGGCTTCACGCAGAACCTGCCGGCGCTGCTCGCGGGCGCCGCGGTCGTCGTGATAATCAACTTGATTATGATTAAGCTCGTCGGCGCGCTCGCCGGGACGAACATCCAGCGCGGGTGGAACGTCCAGTTCGGCGTCTTCTTGTTGATGGGCGCGCTGGCGGGCGCGATGCTGGCCTATGCGCTGTACGATTTCGCCTGGGGCGCGGCGGCGCAGGGGGCCTTCGGCGGCCTGGTCGCGGCGCTGCTCATCGGCGTTATGACGCCCAGGGCGGTTAACGTTCCGAAGACGTAAGGCCGCGGGCAACGGTACGACGCAGGCCGCCGTATTAGCGGCGGCTTTTTAGCCTACGAACGGCGGAATAGTGGCGAGTTTTCTCTTCGTTATAAAGGGTACCGCGCTGGTCGAGCGCTACGGCGTGATGATGCTGGCCGCGGCCCTCAAGCGCGCGGGGCACGACGTGGAGCTGGCCCGGGCGCAGCGGCTCGGCCTCGAGCGGTTGCGCGCCAAAGTCCGCGAGCTCGAGCCCGCGGCGCTGTTGTACAGCGCGATGACCGGCGAACATCAATATTTATTGGATATCAACCGACGCCTGAAAGAGAGCTACGGCGGCGTCTCGGCCTTCGGCGGCCCGCACGCGACGTTCTTCCCGGAGATGGTCTACGAAGACGGCGTGGACGTCGTATGCCTGGGCGAGGGGGAGGGAACCGTCGTCGAGCTGGCGGGCGCGCTGGCGGAGGGCCGCGACTACGCCGACATCGCCAACCTGTGGGTGAAGCGCGACGGCGACGTCGTGCGGAACGAGCTGCGGCCGCTGGTGGAGGACCTGGACGCGCTGCCCTTCGCCGACCGCGAGATACTGTACGAGGGCGACGCGGACCTGCGCGACCACCCGACGAAGATCTTCTTCGCGATGCGGGGCTGCGTCTTCCGCTGTACCTATTGCTTCAACCACCGCTTCAACGACATGTACCGGGGCCTGGGTCGCGTGTGCCGCACGCGCGGCGTGGACGGCTTCCTCGCGGAGATGAGGTACGTCAAGGAGCGCTGGCCGCTGCGCTATATGCAAATAGACGACGACACTTTTTTATTGCACAAGCGCTCGTGGCTGGAGGAGTTCGCCGAGCGGCTGCCGCGCGAGGTGGGCGTGCCGTTTATGTGCAACGTGCGGGTGGACTTGATTAACGACGACAGCGTACGCCTGCTCAAGGCCGCCGGTTGCCACGCGGCGTGGATGGGCGTGGAGAGCGGCGACGAGCGCGTTCGGCGCGACGTCCTCAAGCGGCCGCATACCGACGAAGAGATAGTGGCCGCGGTGGCGCTGCTTCGGCGGCGCGGCATCCGCGTCGCGACGCAGAATTTGTGCGGCCTGCCGGTGGAGGACCCGGTCGCCGTCGACGAGAAAACCCTCGCCCTCAACGTCGCCTGCCGGCCCGACTTCGCCTGGTCGTCGATATTCTACCCGTATCCCAGGACCGAACTCGGCGAGCGCGCGGTCGCGGGGGGGTATTACGACGGTTCGCTCGCGGACGTGCCCGAGACCAACAAGATAAATACCATGCTCACGTGGGGCGACGAGAGAACGACCTGGCGCGTGGAGAATCTCCACAAGTTCTTCGGCGTCGTCGCGGAGTATCCGTGGTTGTGGCCGCTCGTACGCCGTTTAATAAACCGAAAGCCCAATCGCCTGTACGTGCTGGTATTCTTTTTATGGTACGGCTATTGTTGGAAGACGAGAATCGAGAAGATACCGTTCACGCCCAGGACCGTGTTCTCTCTCTTTAAAACTTTGGTCGAATACCTGCGGGGCGTCAAGGAGCTCGCGCCGGCGCCGGCCGAGGCCGCCCCGGCCGAGGTTCGTTGATAGCCGCCGATGTGGCTCGCGCTGACATATATCGCCGCTGTCGTCGTCGCCCGGATTTTGACTTTCGCCGGCAGGCCGCGGCGCACGTTCGGCGACCTGGTGCGGTCGCTCCTCGACCCGACGTTTCACTTGCTGGCCTGGACGTCGATCGCCGCCGTCGCGATGCCGCTGTTGGAATACGTCGTGCTGAGGCCGCGGCAATGGCTGCCGTTGAACGCGGCGGGGGCGGCGCTGGTCGTCGGCTCCGGGGTTTTGGCGTACGTCGCCAATCGGACGCTGGGCGCGGCGTTTTCGCCTTACGTGGACGCGGCGGCCGCGGACAAGAGGATAGTAACCGCCGGCATATACGGCCGCATCCGGCACCCGCTCTACACCGCCGGTTTTATGTTGACGGCCGGCGCGGCACTTATGTTATGTTGCGTAGTTTCGTGGTTCTTCACGCTGCTCTGTTGGGCCGCGGTCGTCGTACGGACGCTGCGCGAGGAGCATCTGCTCAAACGCAATATGGACGGGTACGTCGACTACATGCGGCGGACGAAACGCTACATACCGGGCATAATCTGACGCGGCGGACGGAAACGTATATCCCGACGGCGCAGGTATTACCGGCGGCGCCTTATCGCGCGGCCCGGCCTTCGCTCGAGAGGGCCTTAGCATAACTTTGGACGTTGCTATGGACGGCAGTAAAATATTGCGTTACTTGGGGCTGGGCGCGCTCGTCGCGGGCGCCCTGGCGTACGTTTCGTACTTGCGGGGAATTTTAACCGTAACCGGCGGGGCCGACGCCGCCGTCGTCGCGGCCGGCGCGGCTTTCCTCGGCTTGGCGGTGGGGGCCGCGCTCGCGACGTTGGCGGGCGCGCGCGCGCGCCGCAAAGGGCGCGCGACGCCGGCGTTTAACGCCCTGCTCTTCGGCGTCGCGGCCTTCGTCGTCGGCGGTGCGGTGGGGCATTTACCCCTGGGCGCGGGCGGCCTTGCCGGCGTCGGCGGGTGGTTGGTCGTCGTCGCGTACGTGTTGGCGGCCGCGTTGCCGCTCGGTTTCGTCGGCTTCGCGCTGGCGGTCGCGTTCCGCGCGTACGCCGACGAGCCCGCGGGCGTTTACGGCGCGTTCTTGGCCGGGGGCGCCGCCGGCGTAATCCTGGCCGCGGCGGCGTTCGCTCTGTTGGGCCACGCCGCGGCGCTCGGGCTGGCGGCGGTCCTGGCGGCTGCGGCCGCAGCTTCCTTGAGTACGGCCCGGGCCAAGGTTAAGTTAATAGCGCCCGCCGTCCTGGTGGCCTGCGCCGTCGTTTTGCCGTTGGCGGCGCCTATCCTGTTCGGCCTGGCGCCGGCGCGGGGTGCTTTCCTGGGCGCTTCCGGCGAACGCGTCGCCGACGCGGCGTGGAGCGCCGCGGCCCGGGCGGAAGTCGTAACCTCGCCCGCCGCCGATAAATCCGCCGCCGCGTTTACGGTATTCGACGCCGGCCTGGCGAAGGAGTTGCCTCGCCACGAGTGGCTTACGGTCGACGGCCGTCGCGGCGCGCCCGTCTTGAAGGAAACGCCGTCTGTAGCGTTCACGAAAAAATACGTCGCCGCGTTGGCGGGCCGCGTCAAGGCTCCCGAGAGGGCGCTGGTCGCGGGCGGCGCCGGCTTCGACGCGCTGGCGCTGGCCGCCCTGGGCGCCGGCAGCGTCGACCTGGTAATGGACGACGCGGCGTACGGTTTGATTAAAAAACTGGCCTATCCCGACGAGCTCCTGCGCAAAAACCGGGTAGCGCCTCGGGGCGGCGACGGCCGAGCCTTCTTGCGGAGTTCCGGCGGGACGTACGACCTTATCGCCCTTTCGCCCTCGGCCGTGCCGGCGCCGCTCGAGCCGGCGCCCGCGTTGACCGCGGATTACCTTTTGACGGTGGAAGCTTTCCGGGAGTATTATCGGCGCCTCGAGCCGGCGGGTATAATAAGCTTTACGGTTCGCGAGGGGGCGCAGCCGACCTACGGCCCGGACCTCGCGGCGACGGTCTACCGGGCTTTCGCGGAGGAGGGCGAGCTCCGGCCGGCCGGTTGCGTCGCCGTCTTCCGGCGGGGCGACGCGGTGACGGCTTTGGCGAAGCGCGGCGGCTTCGGCGACCTCGAGCTGGAGGGGCTGGTGGGCGTCGCCGGCGAGGAGTTCGAGCCGGTCTACCTGCCGGGGCGTAAATCGCCCGGCGGGGATTTGGCTGACGCGTACGCGGCCTCGTTGACGTCGGCGGCCGAATATGACGGCCGTCCGGCGCGCGACGACCGGCCGTTCCCGTTCGCCACCGCGGGGCCGGGCCGGGTTATCGGCCTGGCCGCGGCTGCCGTCGTGCTGGCGGCGGCGTTCCTCGCGCTCCCGCTCTACGGTTTTAGAAAGCGTCAGGTGCGGACGGGCGGGAAGGCGGCGTTCGCGCTTTACTTCATCCTCGTCGGCGCGTCCTTCGCGGCGCTGGCGACGGCGCTCGGGCCCAAGGTCGCGTTTTACCTCGGCGGCGGCGCCTGGAGCGGCCCGGCGGCGCGGGCGGCGCTGTTGGCCGTCGCCGCGGCGGGGAGCCTGTGGGGCGGCGCCGTTGCGCGGGGGCGGCGCTGGCTGCCGTTCGCCGTCGTCGCGGCGGCCACGCTGCTCTGCATCCTGGCGTATGACGCCCTCTTGGCGGCGACCGCCGGTTGGCCGCTGTGGGTCCGGTTTTACGTCGCGGCGGTTTTGGTGGCGCTGGTGGGGTTCTTCCTGGGGGCCTTGGCGCCTATGGGCCTTGCCGCGGCGGCGGGGCGGGAGCCGGCGACGCTGCCCTGGTGTTGGGCGGCGTACCTCTTCGGCTTCGCTTTCGCGACGGTGGGCGCGCTGCCGGCGGCGACGGTCGTCGGTTTTAGAATAATTTTGGCGGCCGCGGGGTTGACCGTGGTGGCCGCGTGGGGCGCCTTCGTGCGGGCGGCCCGCAGTCACCTGCCGCCCGTGGCCGCGGAGGCCGATGCGAAATGACGGCTCGCGTTATTATAGCCTCGCTGGCGTTGGCGGTTTTATGCGCCGCCCCGGCGCTCGCCCAGGAGAGCGCGGACGAGATGCTCGAGCGCGCCGCGCAGCTCGAGGAGGAGGGTAGAATCGCCGAAGCGGTACAGCTCTACGGCGAGATACTGGAGAAGTATCCCGACAATGCCCAGGCGTACAACAACTTCGGCGCCGTGCTGCTCCGGGCCGGCAAGGTGGAGGAGGCCAAGTTCGCGTTCGAAAAAGCGTCCGAGCTCGACCCCGCGTACGATACGCCGCGCAGCAACCTCGGTTACATATACCTCGTCATCGAGGAGGATTACGAAAAGGCGCTGCCGCCCCTCCTCGCGGCGTTGGAGATAAACCCGCGCAACGATTCGGCGTTAAACAATTTACGGGCCTTTTATATCGTCCAGGACAAGTACGCCGAGGCCGCCGCGGAGTGGGAGCGGCTGAGCCGCGCCGCGCCGGATAACGCGCGCATCAAGCGCGACCTGGCGGATATATACGTCAAGCTGGGCGATTTCGCCGCGGCCGAGAAATGGGCCAAAGCCACGCTCGCCCTCGACGCCGACAACGTCGACGCCCGCCTTAACCTCGCCTTCGTGTACCGTTTTACCGGCCGGCTCGCCGAGGCCGAGAAACTTCTCGCCAAGCTGGCGCGGGCCCAACCCGACGAGGCCGACGTGCAGATCGCGCTCCGCGACGTTTACTACGCCCGCGGTAAGCTCGAGGAGGCGCTCGAGCCGGCGAAGGCCGTGGTCGAGCTCGAGCCGTCGACGGCGGAGAATTACCTCGCGTTGGCCCGGTTGTATTTCGAGCTGAGGCGGTACGACGAAGGCCTCGCCGCCTGCGACCGCGCCCTCGGCCTGCGGGACGACGCCGCGGGGCGCAACTTGAAGGGGTGGGGATTGTACCGGGCGGGCCGGCTGGACGAGGCCGAGGCCGAGCTGAGCCTGGCGGTCGCGCGCGACGATAGGTTCGCCGACGCCCACCGCAACCTGGCCGACGTTTACTACCAGAAGTGGCTCTTCGCGCAGGCGCTCGACCATTACGACAAAGCGTACCGCATCGACCCGCGCGACGGCCGGGCGCTGGTTATGACCGGGTATTGCTACTACCAATTGGGGGATACCGAGCAGGCGGAGGCCGTGTTCGATAAGACGCTGGCGGCATTTCCCGACAACGTAAAGGCGTTGAACGGCAAGGCCGCGGTAGCCCGGGCCCGCGGCGATAAAGAGGACGCGCTCGCCCTCTCGGTGAAGGTCCTCGAGGCGTCGCCCTCGAACGCCGAGTCGCTGAACACCGCGGGCGTGCTCTCGGCCGAGACGGGGGACTACGAGGCGTCGTACAATTATTTAAAAAAGCTGGTTGAAATGGGGCCGGAGCCCGCGTACGCGTACGCCAACTTCGGCGTCGCCGCGGTGCGTACCGGCCGTTGGTCCGAGGCGCGGGACGCCTTCGCGACGGCGGCGGCCAAAAACCCGCGCGACTTCCAGGCCCAGGCGGGATTGATGCTGGCCGCGGCCGAGTTGGGGGAACTCGACGACGCCGAGGCCGCTTTGACCGCGGCCGGGGAGATAAGCCCCGTAAACCCCATAGTGTTTTACGGCCGGGCGCTATTGGCTGAGGCGCGGGGCGACGCCGCGAGCCGGGACGAGTACCTGGGTCGCGTCCTCGCCCGCAAGAAGGAGTGGGACGACGAGGGCCTGGTGGCGGACGTCTTGACGGCGTTCGTCTTCGAACAGGCCGAGGCGGCGGCCGCGGAATAATGATGAAACGCTTAATATCGGTTTCTCTGGCGTTGGCCCTATGCGGGGCGGCGGCCGGCCACGAGCACGAGCACGAGGGCGCGCCGGGGGCGGCCTACTTCCACGAGCACGCGCTCGAGCTGCTGCGCGCGCGCCAGTCGGAGAAGGCGGCGGCCTTCTTACAATACTCGCTGGACTACTATCCGTGGGACGTCCCGTTGAACCTGCTCTACCTCGACGTGTTGGGCGAGGAGGGGTTGGAGGTCCTAGGCCAGGCTTGGTACGAAGAGGACTCCGAACACGTCGCCGACGAGGCGATAATATTATTCGCGTTGGGCCGGCTGGCCGAAGACGACGCCGACGCTCGAGACTATTACGAACGCGCGCTGGCCGCGGACCGGGACTTTACGCCGGCCCGCGTCGGCCTGGCGGAGCTGTCCTACCGGCGGGGCGATTTAGAGGCCGCCCGGCTCGAGATCGAGCGCGCGTTAAAGCAAAACGCCGACGAATGGCGCGCGTACGCCCTCCGAGGAGAGATATTCCTGGCCCTGGACGAGCTGGAGGGCGCGGTCCGGGATTTCGAACGCGCCCTCGACGACGACCCCTACGCGCCGGCGACGCACGCCGCGCTGGGCGAGGCTCTTCTGCTCGGCGGCGAAGCCGCGGCCGCCCGGGAAGAGTACCGGGAGGCCATAGCCTGGTGCGACGACCGCGGCGAATACTACCTCGGTCTGGGGAAGGCGCAGGAAGCGTTGGGCGAACTCGACGCCGCGCGCCTGGCGTACGCCGCGGCGGCCTCGCGCGCTTGCGGCAATATGACGGTCGCTATCGCGGGACGCAAGGCCGCGGGGCGGCTGGCCTTCGGAGCCGGCGACATGCTCGAGGCGACGGACCACATCACCTGGGCGGCGACGTTCGCGCCCGATGACGCCGAGCTGCGGGCGTACGTGGGCGGGTTATATGCGCACGTCGGCAGGCCGGCGGAGGCCGCGGCGGAATTTAAACGCGCCGCCGAGCTCGAGCCCGAAAACGGCGTTTATTGGTATTTGCTCGGCTCGAGCCGGGCCCGGGCCGGCGAATTCGAAGCCGCCCGGGAAAGCCTGGAGGAGGCCGTCGAGCTTCTGGACGGCGAGGAGGCCGCCGAAGCCGCGCGCGAGCTCGAGGCGGTCCGCGCCGCGCTGGCGGAGGGGTCGGGGCAACAGGAGGAATAACATGCCGTTCTTCATATCGTTTCTGGTTGCGGGCACCGCCAGCGGCGTCATTATTGCGTTCGCGCTCGACATGCGCTCGCCCAAGCAGTTGCTGCAGGGCGCGGTGGGCGGCTTTATCACCGGTTTGCTAATCGCGCTGCTGCTGCCGCGGTAGCGGTGCCCGTCGCGAATAAACGGTTGCGGCGAGCTTCGGATTAATTTAGAATATTAGAAATATTTCGCCTATGGCCGAAGACGAGCGAGACAAGGAACAGCCCCGGGTGAAGTGGATTCCCCGGTCGCGCGACGTCGACAAACCGGCGGCGCTCCCCGGCATACACCGCTACGCGCCGTTTACGAACTTGACGGACCGGATGACGACGCCCGCGCTCAACCGCGCCGTCATGGTGGGCATCGGCGCCGCGGTGGCGCTGGACGTCCTCCGCCCTATTGCGCTCGGGATGTGGGACGCGGCGTATTGCTACGAGTGCCGCGCGTGCTACGCGACGCTGGAGAACTGCCCGGCGTCGATAACGTTTCAGGCCGAGCTAACCGTAGCGTGCCGGACGATGGACTACCGCCGCTTTATTAAGAACCGCGGCCTGCTGTGCATCCGCTGCGGGAACTGCAACGGCTTCTGCGTCCAGCACCTCGACCTCGCCGGCATCTTCGGCAAGATGGGCGTTGCGACGACGCGCGCCATACGAGAGGGGAAGGTCCCGCTCGACGTCGTCGAGGAGGCCATCTATCAGGGCATGATAGGCCGCGAATACATCGACGAAATTTACGAGTGGTACCGCTCGAGCGGGGGGCGGCAGCTTGGCTAAGTTCCGGCTATCTTTCACCAACCGGTGGCTGCGGCTCGCCTTCGTGCTGGCCGTCGTGGCGTTAACGTTCGCCGGCGCGCGGCTCTTCGCGCTGGGCCTGCTTTACGTCGGCCTGGCGGTGTGGGCGTTCAAGCGGTGGCGGGAGCACAAACGCGGCCTGGCGTACGTCTTGGCGGCGGCGCTGGTCTTGGGCGCGGGCCTCTACGGCTTCGCGGCGTTCGAGGTCTGGAATATGCGGGCGTGGCGCGCGCGGCACTTTGGCGACGCCGTCCTACTGGCCGAAGACGGCGTTTACGAGGGCGAGGGTACGGGGAAGCGCGGCCCGGTCAGAGTGGAGGTAACCGTAAAGGACCACAAGGTCGCGGATTTCGAGGTAATAGAGTATTACGACACGATTCCGGTCGCCTCGGCCGCCTTCGACGAGTTGCGGGAGCTCTTGCGGGGCCGCGCCGACGTCGACGTGGACGCCGTAACCGGCGCGACCGTTACCTCGTACGGCACGGTCAACGCCGCCCGCGACGCCGTTTGGAAGGGCGTCGCCGACGCGCCGAGGCTCTCCTGGGTATCGAGGATAACGCTGTGGTTCGCCAGCCTCAGGTTCCAAAGGGTGACGATTCACTCGCTGGCGGTCCTGTTCATCGTCGTGTTGCTTTTCGACTATACCATTCAGGCGGCGTTGGTGGAGGGAACGGGCCAGACTCTCAACTGCATGGATTGCCAGACCTGCGTCGGCACCTGCCCGGTGAAGCGGGTGGAGGGCAAGCTCTTCCCGATGGAGATGGTCCTTCGGGCGCGGCTGGGAGATTACGAGGAGGTAGCCCGGCTGATGCGGTATTGCGTGGGATGCGCCAAGTGCGCGGCCAAATGTCCGGCGGGGATAAGCGCGCCCAGCGTGGCCGCCGCGGTGGCCCAGTACCTGCGCAAGCAGAAGCGGGAAGAGGAGGCCGAGTTCTTCGAGGAGCGGGTGTAATCCCCGTAGGGAACCTGTAGGGGGGACGTACGTATGAGAAGTTGCTTTTTAATATGTTCGGTCGCCGCGGCCGTCTTTCCGGGAGCGGCTTTCGGCGAGTTCGTATACCAGGGGGAGTGGGGTTCTTTCGGGACCGGCCCCGGGCAGCTCAATTGCCCGTTCGGCGT
>Ga0307377_10001487_pt1 | contig 29503 bp, 24 predicted proteins | sample TR3MG_FD_202535 | JGI IMG/M metagenome (GOLD analysis project Ga0307377, IMG submission 202535) | Soil microbial communities from Risofladan, Vaasa, Finland - TR-3 | ecosystem: Environmental > Terrestrial > Soil > Coastal area > Acid sulfate soil | place: Finland: Risofladan, Vaasa | collected... | reverse complement strand
GGCATTCCGGCGCCACAAAGAAGGATGCACAACTACCCGCATGAAATGAGCGGTGGAATGTCACAGCGAGTTATGATAGCCATGGCTCTTGCTTGTAATCCGGAAGTGTTAATAGCGGATGAGCCAACAACGGCGCTTGATGTAACAATACAGGCTGGGATATTGGAGCTAATAAATGATTTGAGAGTTAAAATGGGAATGGCTGTGCTGCTAATTACTCACGATCTTGGAATAATCGCAGAAGTAGCAGATGAAGTATATGTAATGTATGCAGGGAAAGTTGTTGAGCATGGATATACAGCTGACATCTTCAGAGAACCGCATCATCCATATACAGTTGGCCTTCTTAATTCAGTCCCGGGTCTTCAAGAGAATAAAGAAATGCTAAATGCAATACCGGGAGTTGTACCCAGTCCGGACAATTTCCCAGACGGATGCAGATTCCAGGACCGCTGTCCGCTGGTAATCGATAAATGCAGAACGGATGAACCACTTCTAGAACAAGTTGGGAATGCTCACACAGCTGCTTGCTGGAGAAGAGCTGAAGTAAAAAAAATAGAGAACTAATATGTCAGTAAAAGAACTTATAAAAATTGAAAAACTAAAAAAATACTTCCCAATTAAATCTGGGATTATTTCCAGGGTCTCAAACTATGTAAAAGCCGTGGATGGGATCGACCTTTCTATTCCAGAGGGCCAAACAATAGGGCTTGTAGGTGAGAGTGGATGCGGCAAAACAACTCTTGGAAAAACAATCCTCAAACTGCTTGAGCCCACAAGTGGAGAGATTATATTTGAGAATAATAATATAACTCACTTGTCCGCATCTAAAATGAGACCTTTCAGACGGGAAATGCAAATTGTATTTCAAGACCCATACGGCTCTCTTAATCCGCGAATGAAGGTTGAAAGTATAGTGTCAGAGGGACTGGTCATCCATAACATACTATCGGGAAAAGACAGAAAGGACTTTATTCGAGAGTTAATGAGGACTGTCGGTCTTAGAGAAGATGCGCTCTCACGTTATCCCCATGAGTTTAGTGGTGGTCAGAGGCAACGAATAGCTATTGCAAGGGCACTAGCACTTAAACCAAAGTTTATAGTTTGCGATGAACCCATTTCAGCGCTTGATGTATCAGTTCAAGCACAAATCATTAATCTTTTTATCGAACTCCAAGAAAAATTTAAACTAACATATCTATTTATATCCCATGATCTTAGAGTTGTAAGGCATATAAGTGATAAAGTAGCAGTAATGTATTTAGGAAAAATAGTCGAGATATCACCGAGCAAGGAGTTATATAAGAATCCGCTACATCCATATACCCAAATATTGATCTCATGTGTTCCTATAGCTGATCCGAGCAGGAAAAGGGTGAAGACTGTATTAAAAGGGGATGTACCAAGCCCTATAAACCCGCCTTTTGGATGCAGCTTCCATCCCAGATGCCCCATTGCGGTGGAAAAATGTAAAACAGTTGAACCTGAGCTTCGTGATGTCGGCAGTGATCACCTTGTTTCATGCCACTTAGTCTAAAATAATCATATGACTTGCAAATGAGCAATCTTGTATTATTATTAAGCCCAAATAATCTTTAATATTGAGATGATATCAACAAAAGCAATGGTACTACGTGTATCCGATCTTGCAGAAGACGGGGTACATATTGAAACATTAGAAGAGCCTGAGTGGCTTGTGAATCTGCCTGAGCTCTGGTCTGGAAGCGGTGTATTAACGCTTCTATCAAAAATCGGGATAGATTTACAGGTAACGAAAGTACTTAAAGAAGTAAGTGTAATAGGCAATGTCCGGCTTTCAATTCAGTCTCCATGTTCAAGGTGCGTAGAACCTGTTAAAATAGAGCTTAATCCTGAGGTAAGCCTTGTTCTTTCACCTGGCGACAAAATCGGGGGGCAGGATCTCAGCCTTGATCATGAAACATATCAAGGTGAGGAAGTAGACTTAAGTAACTACATAAGAGAGCAGGTGGCAATTTCATTGCCTGTAAAGGTTGTTTGTAGTGAGGACTGTAAGGGTTTATGCGCAACATGCGGCACAAACCTAAACAAAGATTCTTGTGACTGTGAGAAGGATCAAGTTGATCCTAGGTTTGCGATATTAAAAGATCTAAAAATATGAAAACTAAAATATGAAAACAATATAGGGAGATTTAAACAATGGCACTTCCCAAAAGAAAACATTCCAGATCCAGATCTAGAAAAAGAAGGACTCATTACAAGATAACCAAACCGGGTATATCTTCATGTCTGAACTGTGGGGAACACAAACCGCCTCATAGAGCATGTCCTAGTTGTGGCTTCTACAAAGGAAGAACATTCATTAAGGAAAAAGAAGTAGTAGAGTCATAATATATTTTCAATAGATTCAAGGATAAAACAATATGATTGCTTTTGTATTCCCTGGTCAAGGTTCTCAATATGTGGGAATGGGAAAAGAGCTTTGTGATGAGTTTGCCATTGCAAAAAACACTTTTGAAGAAGCTAATGATGCATTGGGCTTTGACCTCTCAGCACTATGTTTTGAAGGCGAACAGAGCGAATTGTCACTGACAGCCAATGCTCAACCCGCATTGCTGACGACAAGTATTGCCTGCTTAAGAGTCCTACAAAGCGAAACATCTCTAAATCCTGATTTTGTAGCCGGACATAGTCTAGGTGAATATACAGCCTTGGTTGCAAACGGAGCATTTAGACTTAGCGACGCTGTTAAAGTGGTAAGAAAACGTGGGGAATTTATGCAGGAGGCCGTCCCTGTAGGAGTGGGGGCTATGGCTGCAGTATTGGGATTAGATAAAGAAAAAGTTAAAGAAATATGTAATCAAGTGTCGAAAAACGGATTAATTGCAAGCCCCGCCAATCTCAATGCCCCGGGTCAGACCGTTATATCAGGCAACAGAGAAGCAATAGAGCAAGCATCCATATTAGCAAAAGCACAAGGCGCTAAACGTGTTGTGCCGCTTGATGTTAGCGCTCCATTTCATTGTGCTTTGATGCAACCGGCAGCGGATAGGTTGTCAGGAGTTTTGAATGAAGTTAATATAGCTCAGATGAGCTCGCCCGTTGTTGCAAATTGCACAGCATCACTTACAAATGATTCTAGTAAAGTAAAAGAGCTATTGATAAGTCAGGTAACAAGTCCGGTTAGGTGGTATGAATCTGTAGAAGTACTAAAAAATCAAGGCTGTAATCATTTCATAGAAATTGGGCCTAAAAATGTCCTAGCTGGACTGATTAAGAGAACTTTATCTGATGTTTCAGTCAGCAATTTTGAGAAGATCTCACAACTGGAGTCGATAAATAATGGATAATCTGAAAGGTAAAGTTGCTCTAATTACTGGCGGTTCAAGAGGAATAGGAAAGTCTATTTCTAAAAGACTCGCATCTCAGGGAGCAACAGTAGTCATTAATTATATTCAGAACGAAACTGCTGCAGAAGACACTAAAAAAGAAATTGAAGAATCCGGCGGCCAGGTGTTTACGTCTAAATTTGATGTTGCGGATTTTGATGCAGTACATGAGGAAGTTGATAAAATTATTGAAAAGCTAGGAGGTCTCCATATACTGATTAATAATGCGGGGATCACCAAAGATACATTACTCATGAGAATGAAAGAAGAGGATTGGGACAATGTTATCTCAATAAATTTAAAAGGGATATTCAACTGCACTAAAGCGGTTACACGTAACATGTTCAAACAACGGGAAGGAAGAATAGTAAATTTAACATCAGTTGTGGGAGAGATGGGCAATGCCGGTCAAACTAACTATGCTGCGTCTAAAGCGGGCATTATTGGCTTTACCAAAGCATGCGCACGAGAAATGGCTTCAAGAGGGATAACGGTAAACGCTGTTAGCCCAGGATTTATAAAAACAGATATAACTGACGAATTAACAGAAGAGTTGAAAAAAGATTATATTTCTAGAATACCGCTAAATAGGTTCGGTACACCTGAAGATATAGCCGGCGCCGTTGCTTTTTTGGTATCTGACGATGCTGCGTATATAACAGGAGAAGTATTTAGAGTCAACGGCGGAATATACACTTAAAATTAAAGGAGGTATTTAATTATGACTCAGGATCAAGAAATTCTTGGCAAAGTAAGGGAAATGGTTGCAAGTCAACTTGGAAAAGCAGAAGATGAGATTACCCCGGAATCTTCATTCATAGAAGATTTAGGAGCTGATTCATTAGACTTAGTAGAGCTCATCATGTCTATGGAAGATGAGTTTGGTTTGGAAATCTCTGATGAAGATGCAGAATCAATCATTACCGTACAAGATGCGATAAACTTTATTATGGAGCGCAAAAAGTAATGAGTAGAAGGGTAGCGGTAACTGGCATTGGTCTCATTACTCCAACAGGTATAGGAAATAAAGAGACTTGGGACGCCATTTGCAACGGTCGTTCAGGCATTAAGACAATTGAAAGGTTTGACATCACCGAACATAAAACAAAAATTGGTGGTGAAATAACCAATTTTAATGCTGAAGAGTTTATGAATCCGAAAGAAGCGCGAAAAACTGATAGATTCATTCAATATGCGGTAGCAAGTACCAAGCTTGCTCTTGAGGATTCAGGACTTGAGATAACTGAAGAGTTATCACCTAGAGTGGGGACTTTAATTGGTTCCGGTATTGGTGGGATGGATACCTTTAGAAACACAGTAATATTGTTAGAAGAAAAGGGCCCCAGCCGTATGTCACCATTTTTTATACCGAATATCATTACTAATCTTGCAGCAGGTCATGTCTCGATTACTTTTAATGCAAAAGGACCTAACTGTTCTACAACAACAGCATGTGCTGCCAGCACCCATGCCATAGGTTATGCAATGATAGCAATACAGAGGGGAGAGGCTGATGTTATGATAGCTGGAGGAACTGAGGCCCCCATAAATCCTTTAAGTCTGGGTGGATTTAATGCCATGCGCGCGCTGTCTACAAATAATGAAGATCCACAGGGCGCTTCACGTCCATTTGATTTGAATAGAGATGGATTTATCATAGCTGAAGGCTCTGGAATGTTAATTCTAGAAGAAATGGAATTTGCAAAAAAACGCGGCGCCAGAATATATGCAGAAGTAATCGGCTTTGGTATGAGCAGTGACGCAAGCCACATCACGGCACCTTCTTTAGGCGGTCCCGTCAGGTGCATGCAAGCCGCTATAAAGGAAGCACAAATTAACCCCGAAGAAATTGATTATATAAATGCTCACGGAACTTCAACTCAATTAAATGATGTGAATGAAACTAGGGCTATCAAAGAAGTAATAGGGGATAAAGCCTATGACATCCCGGTAAGTTCTACTAAATCTATGACTGGCCATCTATTAGGCGCAGCCGGTGGTATCGAAGCAGCATTTAGTGTATTAGCGATAGATAAGGGAATAATCCCACCAACTATTAATTACAACACCCCCGATCCTGATTGTGATTTGGATTATGTACCTAACGAAGCTAGGGACGCCAAAATTACAACGGTACTAAGCAACTCATTTGGATTTGGTGGGACTAACGGCACTTTAATTTTTAGAAAAGTCGACTAATAAAAATTTATGGGTTTGATTCGTCAATCTAAAGAATATTTTCAGTTTATAGCATGAAAATAAGTTTATAGCATGAAAATATTAGTATATACCGCTTCAAGCTCAAAGTTTATCCTAATTATTATCAAAAATACGCATATTTTGACCTCTTATCTTCACTAAGACACCTTATATTCTTGATTTGTGGTGATTTAATTGTAGAATTACGGGGATTCGGGGGATTCCTTCCGTTTTATCTGCAAATTAATTTAAGGAGATTTTCATGAGTCAGATTAATAACAAATTAAATGCACTTTCTACGCTTAATTTACCCTCGGGTGAAGTGAAATATTATTCACTAAAAACTATCGAAGAAAGCTTTGGCGGTGATTTCTCTAAGCTGCCCGTATCTATTCGAATTCTACTAGAAAACGTAGTGAGAAACTATGACGGAACTGTCGTAAATGATATCCATGTAAAAGCACTAGCTAACTGGACCCCAGAGAATATAGGAAGCCAAGAAATCCCTTATAATCCTGCAAGGGTTATTCTTCAAGATTTCACTGGTGTGCCTTGTGTTGTTGATCTTGCGGCGATGAGGTCTGTTGTAAACAGACTCGGCGGGGATCCTAATAAAATTAACCCTATAGTGCCTGTAGACTTAGTTATCGACCACTCAGTGCAAGTCGACTATTTCGGAACCCAGAAAGCCTTCGCAATGAATGTAGAGCGTGAGTATGAAAGAAACGGTGAAAGATATGCATTTTTAAGATGGGCTCAAAAGGCTTTTGACAATTTTAGAGTTGTTCCACCGGGAACCGGCATTGTTCACCAGGTCAATCTTGAGTGCCTGGCTGACGTGGTATCAACACGCGTTGTAGGCGCAGAGAAAGTAGTCTTCCCCGATACCCTTGTTGGTACTGATTCCCACACTACTATGATAAATGGGCTCAGCGTTCTTGGCTGGGGAGTAGGCGGTATTGAAGCTGAGGCATGTATGTTGGGACAACCCCTATACATGTTAGTTCCAGATGTGATCGGATTTAAGCTACACGGGGAGCTTAAGCAAGGAGTTACAGCAACAGACCTTGTACTTACAGTTACACAAATGCTAAGAAAAAAAGGAGTTGTAGGCAAGTTCGTAGAATTCTACGGACCGGGTCTAAGTAAGCTAGCCTTATCCGATAAAGCAACTATCGCCAATATGGCACCAGAATACGGAGCTACAATGGGATTTTTCCCTGTTGATTCTGAAACGCTAAACTACCTCAGAATTACTGCAAGAGAAGACGTAGTAGATCTAGTTGAAGCTTACACAAAAGCACAGGGTATTTTCAGAACAGATGATACTCCTGACCCCAACTACACAGATACCCTGGCGCTTGATATCTCAACAGTTGAGCCCTCAATGGCCGGACCTAGCCGTCCTCAGGATAGAGTTTCATTAAAAAATCTGAAAAATTCATTTGAGAATTCACTAAAAGAAAAAACCGGAAACGGAGCTGATCTAGGCAAAAGAGTAGCTGTACAATTAAACGGGAACTCTTCTGAGATGGGGAACGGATCTGTTGCAATTGCGGCTATAACGAGTTGCACAAACACTTCAAATCCATCAGTTATGGTTGCTTCAGGACTTGTAGCTAAAAAAGCGGTAGAGAAAGGTCTCACCATTGACCCTACTGTTAAAACAAGCTTGGCCCCAGGCTCAAGAGTTGTTACAGATTACCTAGATGCCGCAGGACTAACACCATACTTAGATAAACTTGGGTTTGATCTCGTAGGCTATGGTTGTACTACCTGCATTGGAAACAGCGGCCCTCTAGCTGCTCCTATAGAAGAGGCAATCAAGGAAAATGATTTAACCGTATCCGCTGTATTAAGCGGCAACAGAAACTTCGAAGGCCGTGTACATCCTTTAGTAAAATTCTCCTACTTAGCTTCACCCCCACTAGTTGTAGCATTTGCTCTTGCCGGAACAGTGGACATTGATATATATAACGAACCAATAGGAATAGGAACAGACGGCGAGTCCGTTTTCTTGAAAGATATTTGGCCTACTCAGGATGAAGTAAAAGAGACGGTTCGAAATGTACTAAACCCGGGAATATTCAAAGCACAATATTCACAAGTTTTTGAGGGAGACGATACTTGGAAAGGGCTTGAAACACCTGAAGGAAACCTATATGAATGGGATGACAGCTCTACTTATATAAGAGAGCCGAATTTCTTTGATGACCTTACTTTGGATCTACCTGAAACAAATGATATAAAGGGCGCACATGCACTTGCAGTTTTAGGCCATTCCATAACTACAGACCACATATCACCGGCTGGCTCTATACCAAAAGGCGGACCGGCAGGAGAATATTTAATATCTAAAGGAGTTGAACCAAGAGAGTTCAACAGCTTTGGATCGAGAAGAGGGAATCATGAGATTATGGTTAGGGGTTCTTTTGCAAACATTCGTATTAAAAACCTTATGGTTGAAGGCTCAGAGGGCGGGGTAACAAAACATGTCCCAACCAATGAAGAGCTTTCCATATATGATGCTTCAATCAGATATCAACAAGAAGGTGTTCCACTAATTGTAATAGGCGGGAAAGAATACGGTACAGGAAGCTCAAGAGACTGGGCCGCAAAAGGAACACTGCTATTGGGTGTTAGTGCTGTAATTTCAGAAAGTTTTGAAAGAATTCACAGAAGTAATCTTGTTGGAATGGGAGTTCTTCCACTTCAGTTTAAAGAGGGAGACAGCGCTGAATCATTAGGAATTACAGGATATGAAAAATTTGACATCGAAGGTATAGAAGACGGGCTTGCACCTGGAAAAGACATCTTAGTAAGAGTAATGCCCCCAGGAGGCCAAGATTTCACATTTAACGCAATATGCCGCTTGGACAGTCCTGTAGAAGTCGATTATTACAAAAATGGAGGCATTTTACAGACGGTGCTCAGACAAATGATGCAGGACAAGTCATAATCTCTGTCTTAAATTACGAAGTCTTCAAATTTTGTCAAAGTTAATGGAAAAGAGAAAAAAATTGCTCAGTTAGCCCAAAATACGCCGGATTTGCTGGTATGATTTGAATTTTGATTTATTTGGTTTATATTTTTAAACCAAAATTAGAGAATGAAAAGGGGAGCTTAAACAATGTCATCCGAAAAACCCCAAGTGGGGAATAAGATACAGATTGATAAGAAAAACGACTGCTTAATTGTTCCGGATAATCCAATTATTCCTTTCATCGAAGGTGACGGTATAGGGCCTGATGTTTGGCACGCGTCACAAATCGTATTTGATGCTGCAGTTGAGAAAGCATACCGCGGTCAAAAAAAAATAGTATGGCACGAAGTATTAACGGGAGAAAAAGCCTTTGAAGAAACAGGAGAATGGCTACCCGACAAAACCATTGAAGATCTTAAAGAATATGTTGTTTCAATAAAAGGCCCTCTCACTACCCCTATTGGAGGGGGCATGAGAAGCTTAAACGTAGCTTTAAGACAGATTTTAGACCTCTACGCCTGCGTACGCCCTATTAAATATATAAAAGGCACACCTTCACCTGTTAAAAGGCCTGAAGATATGGATATGATCATTTTCAGGGAAAATACAGAGGACCTTTATTCTGGCATAGAGTGGCAGAGCGGCACTAAGGAAGCTTATGAGATCAGAAAATATTTGGTTGAAAATTACGGCGTCTTTATAAGAGAACATTCTGGAATAGGAATAAAACCTATAAGTCCTCTTGGAACAAAAAGACTTGTCAAAAAGGCAATTAAACATGCATTGAAAAGAGGTCTTGAAAGCGTCACCATAGTGCATAAAGGAAATATTATGAAGTATACAGAAGGCGCTTTTAGGGATTGGGGTTATGACCTTGCAAAAGAAGAATTTCCGGACCGCACCATTACAGAGGACGAGTTTTGGGATAAGTATGACGGCAAGAAGCCAGAGGGCAAAGTTATTATTAAAGACAGAATTGCCGACAATATGCTTCAGCAGATATTAACAAGAACTAAAGACTATCAAGTGATTGCCACTCCAAACCTTAACGGAGACTATTTGTCTGATGCGTGCGCTGCTCAAGTTGGCGGATTAGGTATGGCTCCTGGAGGCAACATAGGAGACCATCTGGCTCTTTTTGAAGCCACACACGGAACAGCACCAAAATACGCAGGTCTAGATAAAGTTAATCCTAGCTCTCTAATTCTTTCAGGAGTCATGATGTTTGAGTATCTTGGATGGAATGAAGCAGGTGACTTAATATTAAAAGCCATGGAAAAAACTATTCTGGATAAGACAGTTACATATGACCTAGAACGTCAGCTTGATAATGCCAAACTACTTAAGTGCTCAGAGTTTGGAGAAGCAGTAGCTGAAAATATGGACAGGGTATAAAACTAAATAAAACAAAAAACGGGTTTTGATCCCAATATTTAAGAAAGAAAAAATAAAGGAGCAATAAAATGGCTAGACCAAAAATTTCAGTGATTGGCGCTGGAAATGTAGGCGCATCAACAGCTTTAATGCTATCTCAGATGGAGTTAGGTGATATTGTTTTAGTAGACATTGTAGAAGGCATGCCTCAAGGCAAATCACTCGACATGATGCAGATGAACCCTATTTATGGGTACGACTCAAACATTACGGGAACAAATAGTTATGATGAAACAGAAGGGTCCGATATTGTAGTAATCACCTCCGGAATTCCCCGCAAACCCGGAATGAGCAGAGATGACCTTATTTCAACAAACACAAATGTGGTTAAGCAGGTTACAGAGAACGTAGCCGCAAAATCACCAAACGCAATTCTAATACTTGTTACAAACCCTCTAGACGCAATGGTTTATGTAGCTCATAAAGTAAGCGGATTCCCAAGAGAGAGAGTCATGGGAATGGCAGGCGTTTTGGATTCTGCAAGATTCAGAGCGTTTATTGGAATGGAGCTTGGTGTTTCGGTAGAGAATATCAACGCATTTGTTCTTGGTGGACATGGAGACGACATGGTACCGCTTGGAAGATTTACCACAGTTGCGGGTGTGCCCGTTACCGAGCTTATACCTCAGGAGAGATTAGAAGAAATTATTCAGAGAACCCGCGGCGGAGGCGGAGAGATAGTAAAACTACTCAAAACCGGAAGCGCTTTTTACGCTCCAGCCATGTCCGCAGTTGAAATGGTAGAAGCAATCCTAAAAGACAAGAAAAAGATTCTTCCGTGCTGTATATTAGCTCAAGGAGAATATGGGGTTGATAACACATTTGTAGGTCTGCCGGTTAAATTAGGAAGAACAGGTGTTGAGGAAATTTTTGAAATTACTCTCAGCGACTCAGAAACAAAAGAACTTCACGTTTCAGCAAGTCACGTGAAAGAACTTTGCGAATACATTGAAGGTCTGGGCATAATCTAAAATCTAGGTAGTTGAGTTGTGTGGCAAACTTGATGACAACTAACTACTTAAATAGTGTTTGAGAATAGATTTATCAAGTTGAAATTAAAAACAAACAACAGCTAAGATAGGTTAAGGGAGGATTCGACATGGCTAACGGGGCTGCTCAAAGTTCAATTACGCTAAGAACTGACGCTTGGTGGATTTCACCACTTATTACAGCGATAGTGCTCGCCTCATTTGGCGCTTATTCAACATGGCGTGCATTTTCAAACGTTGATTTTCTGGTGCCGCCTTATTTATCACCATTTTATTCACCATATATCCTTGCTTCATGGTGGCCGTTCTCCCCTGCCTTGTTAATACTCTGGGCCCCACTGGGGTTTAGAGCAACCTGTTATTATTATAGAAAAGCATATTACAGATCATTCTTTATGGCCCCTCCCGGGTGCGCTGTTAGGCCTATGGCTAAAGCAGGTTCCTATGACGGTGAATCAAAGTTTCCATTCATAATCCAGAACATACACCGTTACTTCTTCTACGCAGCAGCTGTAGTGCTGTTCTTCCTTTGGGTAGACGCTTTCCACGCTCTATGGTTTGAAGACGGTTTTGGAATTGGTGTTGGAACGATTGTTTTATTCGTAAATGTTTCACTATTATCAATGTATTCACTTTCCTGTCATTCGCTGCGTCATCTAATTGGTGGGAAGCTCGATGTATTTTCCAAATGTCCGACTCGTTTTAGGCTTTGGGAAAAAGTCAGTGGCTGGAATGAAAACCATATGCTATGGGCATGGGTCAGCTTGTTTAGCGTTGCACTTGCTGATCTATATATCTTCTTACTAGCTAAAGGAATAATTACCGACATGAGGTTCATATAATGGAAAAGTACGAAACACACACACATGATGTAATAGTTATTGGAGCTGGAGGAGCAGGCCTTAGAGCTTCTATAGAAGCCTCAGCACAAGGAGCATCAGTCGGACTTGTATGTAAGTCACTTCTAGGTAAGGCTCATACAGTTATGGCTGAGGGCGGCGTTGCGGCAGCACTTGCCAATGTTGATTCTAAAGACAATTGGAAGACCCATTTTCATGACACCATGCACGGCGGCAAATTACTCAACAACTGGCGCATGGCTCAACTTCACGCTCAAGAAGCACCTGATCGTGTAAGAGAGCTTGAGCACTGGGGAGCGCTATTTGACCGAACAAAAGAAGGAAACATCAACCAGAGGGCCTTTGGTGGACACACATGGAAACGACTTGCCCATGTTGGTGACCGCACGGGACTTGAAATGATACGTACACTCCAGGACAGAGGTATTCACACCGGAGTTGATGTATACATGGAATGCACTATTACACATTTACTTAAAGACGGAGACCGCATATCAGGAGCATTTGGATATTGGAGAGAAAGCGGCAGATTTGTACTATTTAATGCTAAAGCAATTATCTTGGCAACAGGCGGTATTGGTAAATCTTATAAAGTTACTTCAAACTCTTGGGAATACACAGGGGATGGACACGCAATTGCTTATGAAGCAGGGGCTGATCTTATTGACATGGAATTTGTACAGTTTCATCCGACCGGAATGGTGTGGCCTCCAAGTGTAAAAGGAATCCTCGTTACCGAAGCTGTAAGAGGAGAGGGCGGAATACTTACTAACAACAAGGGCGAAAGGTTTATGGAAAAATACGATCCCGAAAGAATGGAGCTATCCACAAGGGACGTAGTAGCAAGATCTATATACATTGAAGTTCAAGAGGGACGTGGTTCTCCCCACGGAGGCGCGTTCTTAGATATATCCCACAGGGGAGCAGAGTATGTTAAAAAGAAACTCCCAAGTATGTACCATCAGTTTAAAGAGTTTGCCGAGATAGACATCACAAAAGAACCAATGGAAGTTTTCCCAACCACACACTATGCGATGGGTGGAGTAAGGGTCGATCCGGAAACAGCCCAAAGCACTGTGAATGGACTATTTGCCTGCGGAGAAGTTGCCGGAGGCATGCACGGCGCTAACCGTCTTGGAGGAAACTCTCTGTCCGACTTACTGGTTTTTGGAAAGAGAGCCGGAGCCGGAGCGGCAGAGTATGCAAACAAAATTAATGATGAAATTAAAATTCACGACGAAGAAACAAATAATGCGGTAAAAGAGATGTTAACTCCGTTTGAAAATGCTGAAGGAGAGAACCCATACACTGTGCATCAGGATCTTCAGAACGCAATGGGCGATTACGTAGGGGTATTTAGAACAAAAGAAAAGCTTCACGAAGGAATAGAAGAAATTAACGTACTTAAAGAAAGAGCGTCACAGCTCAAGATAGAAGGCTCTAGGATGTTTAATCCTGGCTGGCACCTGTGTAAAGACCTTAAATCAATGCTCATAGTATCTGAGGCAATAGCAAGATGTGCGCATCAGCGTGAAGAGAGTAGAGGAGCTCATAGCCGTGTTGACTTCCCAAAATACAATGACGAAGTATGGGGAACAGTTAATTCCGTGATTTCTAAGAATAGTAGTGGCGGCATGAACCTTAGCACATCACCTCTTCCTCAAATGCCCGAAGAACTAAAGAAGATTGTAGAGGGAGGATATGAATAATGGCTGTTGCTAAATTAAGAATATACCGCGGTGATGCCAATGGTGGTCAGGAAGTCGAATACGAGGTACCTATCGAAGAGGGGATGGTTGTATTAGACGCCATTCACTTTATACAGGCCAATTATGACGGCGATCTGGCTGTAAGATGGAACTGTAAGGCTGCTAAATGCGGTTCTTGTAGCGCAGAGATAAACGGCATGCCCAAGCTAACCTGTAAAACCAGGCTTGATACGCTTCCACTCGATAAACCTATTTCAGTACATCCCCTTAAAACGTTCCCAATAATGAAAGATCTTGTAACAGATGTATCCTGGAACTACGAGGTTCGCAAAAAGATTCCGCCGTTTAAATATGCGGAGGATACTGACTGGAAAATGCAGCAGATTGACGTGGAAAGAAGCCAGGAGTTCCGTAAGTGCATAGAATGCTTCTTATGCCAAGATGTTTGCCATGTATTAAGAAACCATAACAAAAAGAATGAATTTTTCGGCCCACGCATGATGATTAAAATTGCAGAGCTTGAAATGCATCCACTTGACATAGTGGATAGGAAAGAAATGCTCAGAGAGGCGGCGGGGCTAAGCTACTGTAATATTACAAAGTGCTGTACCGACGTATGCCCCGAGGAAATTCACATTACAGATAACGCAATTATTCCTCTAAAAGAAAGGGTTGCAGACACTTATTTTGATCCCCTACAGTGGGTTGTGAATAAAATCAAAGGAAACTAAAGAAACCTTCAATTTGTTAATAAATAAAAGGAGAGAATTAAATTGAATATTCACGAGTATCAGGCAAAAGAACTACTTTCACAATATGGAGTTGCAGTTCCAATGGGAAAAGTAGCTTCTAATGAAGACGAAGCTGAGCAGATAGCAAAAGACTTAAATGTCGAGAAATTTGTAGTAAAAGCCCAGATACACGCTGGCGGCAGAGGAAAGGGCGGCGGTGTTAAGGTTGCCAATATGCTTGAGGAAGTAAAACGTCTGGCCTCTGAGATACTCGGAATGAACCTTGTTACACATCAAACCGGACCTGAAGGGAAATTAGTAAATAAAGTACTAGTAGAAGAAGCCTCCGACATTGCGACTGAGCTATATCTTGGCATGGTAATAGACAGGGCGGCAGAAAAGATAGTGATCATGGCAAGTCAGGAAGGCGGCATGGAGATTGAAGAGGTAGCTAAAACTAATCCTGAAAAAATCTTAAAAGAATACGTAGATCCTACAGTAGGGCTTCTACCTTATCAGTGCAGAAAAATTGCATATTTCCTTGGATTAAAGGGAAAGACAGTAAATAAGGCCGTAAAGTTTATTCTAGGCCTATATCAAGTGTTTACAGAAAAAGATTGTTCGCTCGCTGAAATTAATCCTTTAATAGTCACGCATGATGGCGACGTATTTGCGTTAGATGCAAAAATGAATTTTGACGACAATGCACTTTTCAGACACCCTGACATCGAAAAGCTGCACGACCCGAACGAAGAAGACCCAACCGAGCTTGAAGCCAAAAAATGGGGAATTAGCTACGTTAAGCTAGACGGCAATATTGGCTGTCTTGTCAACGGCGCCGGTCTTGCTATGTCTACCATGGACATTATTAAGCATCACGGCGGCGAGCCAGCTAACTTTTTAGACGTTGGAGGAGGCGCTAGTGCAGATCAAGTATTGCAAGCACTTAAAATGATACTTAGCGACCCTAACGTAAAAGCAATCTTCATTAATATCTTCGGCGGTATCATGAAATGCGATACTATAGCAGAAGGTGTTATTAGCGCGGCTAAAGAGGTTGGCATAGAAGTACCTCTAATAGTTAGACTTGAAGGCACAAACGTAGAGCTTGGACGAAAGTTGCTCTCTGAATCAGGCCTAAACATTATTACTGGTTCTGATATGAGAGAAGCCGCAGCAAAAGCTGTTGATGCTACCAAGTAATATAAACCGCACATTATAATCAGGTATCCTGCAAAATGTTTGTAAAAATGCATCTGTATAGTTGCAACTGACTGTTATTACTGCATATATTGATTGCAACTTTGCTATTTTAACCCCTTGACATCGCTCCGAGGATGATTACCTTGTCATAAGGAGACATATAACAACATGGATGCAATAGCATTAAGAGAGCCGTTAAATATATTTCTTAAAGAAATTGAGAAATATCCTGTTCTTACCAAAGAAGAGGAATATAAGCTTGCTCTAAGTTATTATGAAGAAAAAGACTTGGAAGCGGCAAACACTCTTGTTGTATCTAACCTCAGATTTGTTGTTAAGATTGCAAGAGAGTATTTGTCATACGGTTTTCCACTATCAGATCTTGTCCAGGAAGGCACAATAGGTCTTATGAAAGCGGTCAAAAAATTTGATCCTTTCAAGGGTTACAGACTAATTTCATATGCCGTATGGTGGATAAGAGCCGGTATTCAGAATCATATTATGAAATTCTGGAGCCAAGTTAAAATAGGTACAACACAGGCACAAAGAAAACTTTTCCATAAAATTGGAAAAGCCAAAAAAGAGTTAAATATTAAAAACAATGAAATGACAGAACAAGAAGTAAGTAAAGTAGCAGAATTGTTTGGTGTAAAAAATAAAGATGTTATAGACATGGAGTTTAGAATGGCATCAAGGGATTATTCCCTGGATGCAACGTCTACAGAAGACAATACAGTAAGCTATCTGGATATTCTCTCGGACGGTAAAGCAAACCAAGAAAAAGTTATAGAATCTATTGAAGCAAATGATTTAGCACATCAAGGGATAACAGATGGTTTAAAAAAATTATCCCCTAGAGAACAAAAAGTAATTGAAAGCAGGTATCTCAAAAATCCTCCTGAGAAACTCAGAGAGCTTGGAGAAGAACTCGGTATATCTAAGGAGAGGGTACGTCAGATTGAGGTACATGCATTAAAAAAATTAAAGGGTGCAGTTGAAACTGTTATCTCAAACGGTACTTAAGCAATTTTGTACACAAACACTAAGCACCGTCATAAAAAAGAATATAAAATTAGGAGGCTTTAAAAATGGCTAGCACTGGAAAAATAATCGGAATCGATCTCGGAACCACAAACTCAGTGGTCGCTATAGTTGAGGGCGGTGAGCCGAAAGTAATTATCAATGAAGAGGGAGCAAGAGTAACTCCATCTGTTGTCGCATTCTCCAAAGATGGTGAAATCTTAGTTGGCGGACCGGCAAAGAGACAGGGAGTAGTAAACCCGGAGAATACAATTTTCTCAGTTAAAAGACTTATGGGCATGCGCTATGATGAGTTTCAAGAAGAAGCATCTCATCTGCCTTATAAAATTGTTAAATCAAAAAATGATGACGCCTGGATTGAAGTAAACGGAAAAGACTATTCCCCTCCGGAGATTTCTTCACATGTATTAATGAAACTTAAAAAAGCTGCTGAAGATTACGTGGGTGGAGAAGTAACAGAGGCTGTAATAACGGTGCCTGCTTACTTCAACGATTCTCAGAGACAGGCAACTAAAGACGCTGGAAAAATTGCTGGACTTGAAGTTAAAAGAATTATAAACGAGCCTACAGCGGCTGCTCTTTCATATGGATTTGATAAAAAGACTGAGGGCATAATTGCTGTATATGATTTGGGCGGCGGTACTTTTGATATTTCTATTCTTGAAGTTGGCGATAATGTAATTGAAGTTAAATCTACCAATGGCGACACCCGTCTTGGTGGTGACGACTTTGATAGGGTAGTTATGGAATACATTATCGAAGAGTTCAAAAAAGAATCAGGGATTGACTTAAGCAAAGACAAGATGGCTCTACAGCGTTTAAGACAAGAGAGTGAGAAAGCTAAAGTAGAGCTTTCCAATACCCTTGAGACGGAAATTAATCTCCCGTTTATAACTGCTGATGCTTCAGGACCTAAGCACCTTGTAATGAAAATGACCCGTTCAAAATTTGAACAATTAGTTGAAGATAGAATCAAAGGAACTTTAGGACCATGCAAACAGGCACTTAAAGACGCCGGGCTAAAAGCAGGGGATATTAACGAAGTAATCCTGGTCGGCGGATCTTCTAGAATTCCATTGGTACAAAAAGTAGTGACTGACTTTTTTGGCAGAGAGCCTCATAAGGGCATCAACCCCGACGAAGTAGTAGCCATGGGTGCAGCAATTCAAGGAGCTGTATTGGGTGGAGAAGTAAGGGATGTTTTACTGCTCGATGTCACACCGCTTTCTCTTGGTATTGAAACATTGGGCGGGGTTATGACAAAGGTTATAGAGAGAAATACAACAATACCTACTAAGAAAAGTCAGGTATTTACTACAGCTGAAGATAGCCAAACATCTGTAGAGATACATGTTCTCCAGGGAGAACGGCAAATGGCAGGTGATAGTAGAACCCTGGCTAGATTTATTCTAGACGGAATTCCTCCTTCTGCTAGAGGCATTCCTCAAGTAGAGGTCACTTTTGATATTGACGCAGATGGCATTCTTCATGTATCAGCCAAAGATATGGCAACGAAGAAAGAACAAAAAGTTAGGGTTGAGGCTTCGAGCGGACTTAATAAGGACGAGATTGATCATATGATTAAGGATGCCGAAGAGAAATCTGAAGAAGATAAGAAACGTCATGAGCTTGTCGAAACTAGAAATAAACTAGATGAGCTTATCTATAGGACAGATAAGAGTTTTAAAGAGTTCGAAGGCAAACTCTCAGATGACGACAAGAAAGAGCTTGAAGAGGCATTAGAGTCTGGTAGAAATGCCGTTAAAGGTGAAGAACCTGAGGCTCTTAAAGAAGCTACAGAAAAGATTACACAAGCTTCACACAAGCTTGCAGAGCTTATGTATAAGCAGCAAGCTGAAAGTGCAGGTGATGGTGCTCCTGAGCAACCAGATGCATCAGGAGAACCCGAAGAGGATGATTCTCCTGAAGAGGATAAAAAAGACGGCGACGATGTAATAGACGCCGAGTTTACAGAAAAATAAAAGATTTAGAATAAACAAGAAAAATCCTAGTATTGAATATTAATAAGGCGGCGTATTGCCGCCTTATTAATATAATTAGAAAGAGGTTATTCATCTATACGAAAACTATTGCTGAGTGACAAAATAAATGTTAATTTATTATAACTTATTGGGGCTATTCAAATAACACAATTTGCAAGGTAATAAATTCGGAGGCAAGTAAAATGAAAACAGGCATTCATCCTGAATACAAAGAAGTAACCGTAAGCTGTTCTTGCGGGGCTTCATATGAAACAAAATCAACAAGGTTTGAAAACTTCACTGTTGAAGTGTGCGCAAACTGTCATACTTTCTATACTGGTAAGGAAAGAGCAGCTGAAGCAAAAGGTAGAGTTGAGAGATTTAGAAGGAAATATCAAACAAATTAAATCTAGCTCTATTGTATTTGAGATAGTAGGCACAAATATGAACGCAAATTTTTCTATTGAGGATAACATGTAAGTACTTCAAACAAAAAAGAATGCGGAGGTGACCTGCGATGGCAGAGTTTAGTAGAGATTGTATCAGAAATATCGCGCTAATTGCTCCCCATGGTGCCGGAAAGACTTCACTTGCAGAGGCCATGTTGTTTATGCATGGAGCCACAGACAAACTGGGAAAGGTTGATGACGGTTCTTCAACACTTGATTATGAGTCAGAAGAAAAACACCGTAAGATGTCTATTAATTCCCATGTAGCATTCTTTCAAACCAAGAACAATCATATCAATTTAGTAGACACACCAGGTTTTCTAAACTTCCTTTACGAAACAGAAAGTGCCATAAAAATAGTTGACGGAGCAGTACTCCTTGTAGAAGCAATTCAAGGGGAAGCTTCCATACAGGCTAAGAAATATTGGGATATGGCGGGGGACGTCCCAAGAATAATTTTCGTTAACAAACTCGATAGAGGGAACACTTCTCTTGATGATACCGTCAAAAGCATATCTAAGGAACTCGGAATAAAAGCACTCCCATTTACATATCCTATTGGCGAAGAAGGCAACGTTGAAGCTGTAGTAGTACTTGTAGACATGAAAGCATATACCCACGATGGGGAGGGTCATGTTCAAGAAATACCCATCCCTGATGATATTTTAGAAAAGGCTAAAGCTGCTAGAGAAAAAATTGTAGAAGCTGTTGCTGAGCTCGATGATGAACTACTTGTTAAGTACTTAGACGGCGAAGAAATAAACGAAGAGTTAATAATAAAGATGCTTCATCAAGGAATACTGGATGCTAAGATATATCCTGTATTCGCAGGGTCTGCTACCAATTTAATAGGTATAAAAGCCCTTGTAGGAGGTATTTGCAGGTATCTCCCATCACCAATCGAAAGAAAGGCAATTAATGCTAAAAACCACGATGGGGAAGAGATTCAAATAGCCCCCGAGGAACATGGTCAGGCTGCCGGATATATTTTTAAAACTATTTCAGACCCTTATGCCGGTAAAATAAGTATATTCAGGGTATTTTCAGGTTCTATAAAATCTGATTCTACCATTTACAACCCATCCAACGGAACCAAAGAAAAGTTAGGCCACCTCCACAGATTGATCGGGAAAAAAGAATATCCTATAGATGTAGCGGAATGTGGTGATATTGTAGCAGTAAATAAACTTAAAGAAGCCCACACTAGTAATACTCTCTGTGATGAATCCAATCCAAAGATAATACCCCCTGTAGAACTGCCTTCGGCGGTATTATCTTTTGCAATTGAGACAAAGTCCAGAAATGACGAGGATAAACTAAGCCCCTCTCTAGCCAAAATTCATGAAGAAGACCCAACTTTCCATTACCACATGGATGAAGAGACAAATGAATTTCTCCTTTCTGGAACTGGACAATCACATGTAGAAGTTATCGTAAACAAATTAAAAGAAACCTATGGTGTTAATGTTGATATTCATACACCCAGAGTTCCTTATAAAGAAACTATTCGAAGAAAATCTACAACTGAAGCCAAATACGTTAAACAAACCGGCGGCAAGGGACAGTATGGGGTAGTGTCGCTTACAATTGAACCACTTAAAAGAGGTCAAAACTTTGAATTTGCAAATAAGATTGTAGGTGGTGCAATACCTAAAAACTACATCCCTTCGGTAGAAAAAGGGATTATTGATGCTATGAAAAGCGGTAGTCTTGCAGGTTACCCGGTAATTGATGTTAAAGTTACTTTATTTGACGGGAAATTTCATGCTGTTGATTCTTCAGATATGGCTTTTCAAATTGCAGGATCAATGGGATTGAGACAAGGAATGAAAGATGCGCACCCTATACTTTTAGAACCGGTAATGAAGATGGAGATTACAATTCCCGAAGACTCAATGGGGGATGTAATAGGGGATGTGAATTCAAGAAGAGGCAAGGTATCAGGAGTCGACTCACTGGCAGGTACACACCTAATTAATGCCTTAATTCCGATGTCTGAGGTCCTTACTTACGCTCCCGAGCTGAGATCAATCACAAGTGGTAGAGGTACTTTTACTATGGATTTCTCACATTACGATGAAGTTCCTCACCAACAAGCAGAGAAAATCATTGCAGCATCTTCTGCGGCTAAGGAATCTGAAGAATAGCAGATTTTGATTATAATTACTTACAATCAATCGACATATGTATCTCTAGACAGATATAGTATTTTCCATTATTATCTATCTTTTGCTGCTAAACAATAGCAAATAATTAACTTGAGCTATTCACTGTAACCACTTTTTATCATTACTAATAAAGGATAACAATTGCGTACCGCATCCATTGACATTGGCACAAACACAATCAGACTTCTAATCAGCGAACGAACCGGCCGGGGTTTATTAAAAATATATATAAACCGAGTAATCACTAGACTTGGAGAGGGGTTTTCTGATAATACACGTCTATTAAATTCAAATGCCGTAAATAGATCTGTAGCTGCACTTTATGATTTCTCTAAAGTTATTAAGAAGTTTCATGTTAATAAAATAAGAGCTGTAGCTACCAGTGTAGTAAGAGAGTCAAAAAATGGTGAGGAATTCGTTAAACAAGTGGCCGATAAAACCGGACTTGCCGTTGAAGTGATCTCTGGAGAAGAAGAAGCCAAACTTACTGTCTCAGGAGTTCTAAATTCAGTATCCGTCAATGCTAATAATTGCATAATATTCGACATTGGTGGAGGCAGTACAGAATATGTTCATATACGGAGCTCAAATATAGTTAATTTAGTGAGCACAAATTTAGGTGTAGTTCATCTTACCGAGGAGTTTCTTAGAAGTGAAATAGAAACAGAACAAGAGCTAGCAAATTTATCTATATATATTAAGGAAACCTTACAAAGGGAATTAGAAAATTTTGAGATTATAGACAAAAAAGATTTAATTCTAATCGGCACTGCAGGTACTCCGACAACCCTTGCCGCAATAGAGCTTAAGCTAAAAGAATATAATCCTGAACTCGTAAACAATTTCGTTCTTAGTGAAGAGATGATCCTATCAACAATTAAGAAGTTACTGAACATGCACAAGAAAGATAGAGCTAAAATTACAGGCCTTGAGAAAGGAAGGGAGGATATATTAGTTGTCGGGGCGCTAATATTAATTGAAACCTTAAGAAAATACTCTCAAAACTCTGTAATTGTTAGCGATGGAGGGGTATTAGAAGGAATAGCATATAGCCAGAATTAAGGGGAACCGTAATATATCCTACTTTCTTGAAGATATTATTATTTCTTACGTTGACAATCTGAGCTTAATTATTATATTTTGAGTGATACTTTTCAAAGCAGGATTGGTATATTTCCAAAACATGAAACAATTTATATCAAACTACCTGCAATCAAAGGATATTTTGAGAATACCTATTAGTACAGTAGGGGGGTAAATATGAATACTGAAGATAGAGACGACATAAATGAATCAGAAGATGAAAACGTTGAAGAAATAGAAGATATTGCTAAAGATATTGAAGACACTGAAGCTGAGATAGAAAATGAGCTTGAAGAGCTCAACCAACAGTATTTAAGACTTGCCGCTGATTTTGAAAATTATAAGCGTAGAGTTACAAAAGAGAGGGCGGATAGTATTGCTTACGGAAACGAAGAGCTTATCAAAGAGATGTTAAATGTTCTGGACAATCTGCAAAGAGCTCTAGAACATACTGAACAGCAGGATGATGCAAAGCCTGTAATAGACGGAGTCAAGCTAGTTCAAAAACAGTTTGTCAGCGCTTTAGAAAAGTTTGGGGTTCAACCTATTGACGCTTCCAAAGGAAAAGAGTTTGATCCTATGCTGCACCAGGCCATAGAGCATGCTGAATCAGATGAAATAGCACCTGGACTTGTGCTTTCAGAGATGCTGCCAGGATATACCCTAAAAGAGCGGCTCTTAAGGCCCGCACTAGTTGTAGTATCCAAGGATAGAGAAGCTAATTAACAGAGGCTATATCAAACACTTAGGGATTTAATATGAAGGATAAAGATTCTAGTAACTAGGTATTAGCAATGACATCAATTGATTACTATGAAGTACTTGAGATAGAGAGAAGCTCTAACCACGAAGAGATAAAAAGGTCTTATAAAAAACTTGCATTTGAATACCATCCGGACAGGAATCCTGACAATACTGAAGCTGAAGACAGGTTCAAAGAGATAAATGAAGCCTACCAGATATTAAGCGATCCTGACAAAAGAGCGCGTTATGACAGCTTTGGACACATTTCTTCTGAAGGAATGTTTTCCGATCAAGACTTTGGGGGCGGCTTTAGTGATGTTTTTGGAAACTTGTTCGAAGAGGTTTTTAATGCCGGCAGAACTAGAGCACAAAAAGGCAGAGACTTAAAATATGGTCTCGAAATCACTTTTGAAGAAGCTATAGAAGGTACTGAAAAAGAAATAAAAATACCTAAACATACCTTTTGCCCTGATTGCGAGGGAAGCGGGGCCGCACCGGGCGGTGAAGCAACTTGCACAGACTGCGGTGGCCGAGGAGAATTGACATACTCCCAGGGTTTTCTTGCCATAAAAAGAGCTTGTCCTACTTGCTCGGGTACAGGAAAAAGAATTACTAAGCGGTGCTCAAATTGCAGAGGCGAGAAGCTAATCAAAACTGAGCATAATGTAAAAGTAAAAATCCCAGCCGGAATTACCAATGAATCAAGACTAAGAATAAGAGGGGAAGGGGAGATTGGCTTTTACGGCGGCCCTGAAGGGGATCTCTACATTGAAATAAATGTACAGGAACACCCATTATTTAAGCGAGACCGTGAAGACCTTTATTGTGAAATACCTATTAGCTTTGTTAAGGCTGCGCTTGGAGCTGAGATTGAGATTCCTACACCAAAAGGGAAAAGTACCATTCAAATTCCAGCGGGAACTCAGTCCGGTCAAACTTTTAGATTAAAAGGCAAGGGTGCTCCAAGGCTTGATGGAAGAGGCGTTGGGGACCTATATATAGAAACCAACGTAGAAATCCCTGTTAAGCTTAACAAGAAACAGAAACAAATATTAGAAGAGTTCTCAGAAGCCTGTAAAGAGGATAATGACCCGCTATCAAAAAGATTTTTTAATAAACTCAATCAACTATTTAGCAAACAATCCGAGAACAGTTAGCAATACAATACTTTTTAATCTAGAAACCGCCGGCGATTGCAGGAATAATCGAAACTATATCCGCGTCATTGAGAGCAGTTTCTTTTCCGTCTAAAAACCTAATATCTTCATTGTTAACATATAGGTTAATAAACCTTCTCACTTCACCAGACTCATCACAAAGTCTTGCCTTAATTCCGGGGTACTGGTTTTCGAGTTCTTCTATTAGTCCCGATATATTTGAGGCGCTTACGTTCACCTCATCCTGATCTGCTGTTAATTTTCTAAGCGGTGTTGGAATGCGTACTGACGGCATGTTCTGACCCTCCTTGATTTTCGTTATTTAATCTATCATAAAGCTCTTCAAACTCCTCAAGGTTTGCGTCTATTAAATGAGGCTGAGAAACATCATTTGCAATAGCTTCTTGAGTTTTAAGACCGTTACCGGTTATAGCCACAACAATAGACTCATCTTTGGGAAGAACTCCTTGCTCTATAAGCTTCTTAGTTACTGCTATTGTCACTCCACCTGCTGTTTCTGTAAAGATACCCTCAGTCTCTGCAAGTAGTTTAATTCCATCTATTATTTCCTGATCCGTAACATCCTCGCCCCATCCGCCGCTCTCGTTCATCACTTGCATAGCATAAAATCCGTCAGCGGGGGTCCCTATCGCAAGTGATTTTGCAATAGTATCAGGTTTTACAGGTTTGAATATTTCCCATTTGTTTTTAAGAGCTGTAGTGATAGGGGAGCAGCCTTTAGCCTGTGCTCCGTATATTTTAGTTCCTGTTTCTTCAACCAACCCTATCATTTCAAATTCTTTAATTGCCTTCCAAACCTTTGTAAGAAGTGACCCGCTAGCCATTGGCACCACAAAGTGTTTAGGAGAACGCCATCCAAGCTGCTCCATTACTTCAAAAGCTAACGACTTGGAGCCTTCAGCATAATAAGGACGCATGTTAATGTTGACAAACGCCCAGCCGAACTTGCCGGCAACCTCGCTACAGAGCCTATTTACATCGTCATAAGCACCATTAATACCGATGAGGGTTGCTCCATAAACGGTAGTTCCAACAATCTTTGCCTGCTCAAGATCATATGGAATAAATATATAATTTTTAAGATTTGCTGCTCTGGAAAGTGCTGCAACAGAATTGGCTAAATTACCGGTAGACGCGCAAGCTGCGGTATCATATCCAAACTCTTTTGCCTTGGAAAGTGCCACAGAAACGACCCTGTCCTTAAATGATAGAGTAGGGAAGCAAACACCGTCATTTTTTATATAAATCTCACTCACACCCAAGGCCTTACCCAGATTGTGAGCTCGTATTAATGGTGTATGTCCAACCTTAAGCCCTACAGTAGGTTCTTTGTCAATCGGAAGTAATTCTTTATAACGCCAGATATTATGGTCTCTACTCTCTATGACTTCTCTTGATAGAGCACCTTTTATACCTTCATAGTCGTATGCAGCTTCCAAAGGCCCAAAACAAATTTCACACACATGAAGCGCTTCTTTGGGATATGTTTCGCCGCATTCTTTACATTTTAATCCTTTTACAAAACTCATAAATCTCCTCTTTAAAAGCTTAAATAAACCCTAGAAAATACCCATTTTCTGCTACATTGTCAAAGCTTGCAGCCTTTATTCATTGGGTTTACCAATCGTTTCTTTTTTCAATTTCTTTGTCTATATCCTTTTCATCTTTATCTTCAAAATCAACTTTTTCAAATTGTTTAGCCTCAATCTCATTTGGATTCTTTCTGTATATTCCACCGATAATTATGTAGTCATTGTCAACAATTTCCCATTGACCAGGCATTCTTATATTTATGTAGCTACCCTTTGTATCAAACAATTTGAAAGTAGCCTCAAGATCATCAGCATTTGCTGAATCCGTTTCTTTCTGCTCAGAGAAATCCTGAACAACGCCTTCGATTACAACAATAGCACCGTCATAGGCTACTGGAGATAAAAGAATCCTAAAAATCGGCTCCCTGATACCCTGAATTCCAGCGCCTGCTATGTATTTAGGCTCCTTATTGCACCCAGCAATTATAAATACCAACAACAGTGGTGTGAGAATTATTAGTGTCTTAATAAACGCATTAATATTTTTCATATTATGATCTTTCCCTTGATTATTTAGCATAGAGATATATTTTACCTGCAAAGACTGAATAATCTTAATATTTTATGGCATACTAACTAACCGAATTTAACAAGCACGCTGAGGAGATAAGAAATGGACATTTACAACGGACCCGGATATGGAATAGCTAGAATCCTGATAGAAGATAGCGATAGCAACTATAATTATGTTGTTTGGTGCACGGATACCAAAGAATGCGCAGTTATCGACCCTATTGATCCCATTACAATTCTAAATTTTATACGAGACAACGGGCTAATGGTTAAATATGTTATTAACACGCATTGCCATCCGGATCATATAAGCGGAAACGATCCGATTCTTAAAGTTAGTCTAACCATGATTTCAAAAGCATTAATACATCCACTTGGCGAAGAGCTAATCGGAACCAGATATGATTTTGTTAATGAAGGGGATGTTATAAAAGTAGGAAATTTAGAGATTAAAGTGATATACACACCAGGCCACTGTCCTGAGCATATTTCGTTGATCTTAGATAATAACGTGTTTGTAGGTGATACCGTCTTTTTAAGCGGATGCGGCAACACGAAACACCGTGGAGTTGTTGAAGACCTCTACCAAAGTGTTGCAAGAATAAGAGAGCTTCCCAACGACTACAGAATGTTTGTTGGACATGATTATGCAGTGGACAATCTCGAATTCGCATTGGATTTAGAACCTGGGAATGAAAACGCCAAAAAGAAATTAGAAGAAGTTGAAACTACTATATCTGAAAACATAGAAATTCCTCCATCAACAATAGGGGAAGAGAAATTATACAACCCTTTTATGCGCTATGACGTAGAAGAAGTGGTTCAAGAAATAAAAAAGAGAGTTCCTGATTTGGACACTAACGATCCTGGGGCCATCTTTAAAGCTATTCGAGAGCTTAAAAATGAGTGGACTTCTTAATCCTTAAATATCTTCAGAATAACAATAACAAACCGCAGTCTGGTAAAATACCGTTATGAAAAAACCTGAGTCAAAATCTTATGGTCTCCTAAACGAGCTGCTTAAAGAGAGAATTCTCTTTCTAGACGGCGCTATGGGAACGATGATCCAGCGCTACAAGCTTGATGAAGAAGACTTCCGTGGTGAGCATTTCAAAGATCATCATATAGACCTTAAAGGCAACAACGATCTACTATGTATGACAAGACCTGAAATAATAACCGAGATACACCGCAGCTATCTAGAAGCCGGGGCAGATATAATTGAAACTAATACGTTCAATGCAAATAGACTTTCTCAATCTGACTATGAACTTCAGCATATAATCCCGGAATTAAACAAAGCAGCCGCACTTGTGGCGCGGGATGCAGTAGATAGTTTTATGTCTGAGAACCCACAGAGAAAATGCTTTGTAGCCGGAGCTCTCGGGCCAGCTAACAAAACAGCCTCAATCTCACCGGATGTAAACGATCCGGCGTATAGGGGAGTTACATTTGACGAGCTTGTTGAGACTTACTATGAGCAGGCGAAGATATTGGTTGAGGGTGGGGTGGATATAATCTTAGCTGAAACCACTTTTGACACACTTAACCTTAAAGCTGCTATTTATGGCATTAATAACTTTTTAGAAGAGCATAGTGAACAAGTACCGCTTATGCTCTCTGTAACGATAACTGACGCCTCAGGACGCACATTGTCCGGGCAAACAATTGAAGCCTTTTGGAACTCTGTGAGACATGCAAAGCCTCTAAGTGTTGGGATAAACTGCGCGCTTGGGGCTCAGGAGATGCGCCCCTATATTCAAGAACTATCTAAGATAGCTGATTGTTATATCAGCTGTTACCCAAACGCAGGGCTGCCCAATCCGTTAAGTGAAACGGGGTATGATGAGACTCCTGAAGATACTTCGAGATTTTTAGAAGAATTTGCTGAGAGTGGATTTATCAACATAGTTGGAGGATGTTGCGGAACAACACCTGATCATATAGCAGCTTTAGTAAAAAAAATAGAAAAACTAACTCTAAGGCCCATTCCAAAAATAGCAGAGGCAACAAGATTAAGCGGACTTGAAGCTCTTAACATAGGTGAGAACTCACCCTTTATCATGGTAGGAGAGCGTACCAACGTAACGGGATCGCCCAGATTTGCCAGGCTAATAAAAGAAGACGATTTTGACACTGCTCTGAGCGTAGCTAAACAGCAAGTAGAAAATGGCGCCAATATAATCGACATCAACTTCGATGAAGCTCTCTTGGACGGAGAGGCTTGCATGAAAAGGTTCTTAAATTTAGTAGGTTCTGAGCCTGATATTTCAAGAGTCCCCATAATGATAGACAGCTCCAAGTTTAGTGTTATTGAAGAGGGGCTCAAATGTATACAAGGGAAGGGAATAGTAAACTCCATAAGCTTAAAAGAAGGTGAGGAGAAATTCTTAGAGCAGGCCCAAAAAGTACTTAATTACGGAGCTGCCGCAGTTGTAATGGCTTTTGACGAAGATGGGCAGGCTGCCACAAAAGAAGAAAAAATACGTATTTGCAAACGTGCATACACGCTTTTAACTCAGAAAGTGGGGATGGATCCAAATGACATAATTTTTGACCCTAACGTCTTGACCGTAGCCACAGGGATAGAAGAACACAACAACTATGCGGTCGACTTTATAGAAGCGGTCAGAGAAATAAAGAAACAATGCCCAGGGGCCAAAACTAGCGGCGGCATAAGTAATATTTCATTTTCGTTTAGAGGCAATAAGGTTGTCAGAGAAGCAATGCACAGCGCCTTCTTATATCACGCCATAAAAGCCGGCCTCGACATGGCAATTGTGAATGCCGGAATGCTCGAAGTATATGAGAACATAGATAAAGAGCTCCTTATAAAAGTAGAGGATGTGCTTCTCAATAGAAACCCGGAAGCTACAGAAGCTCTCATCGATTATGCAGAGCAGGTTAAGGGAACAGGGAAGATAAAAGAAAAAGATGCTGAAAAGTGGCGTGAAGGAAGTGTGGAAGAGCGTCTATCTCACGCTCTTGTGAAAGGAATAGTTGATTTTATTCATGATGACACGGAAGAAGCGCGCCAGAAACATGATAAACCCCTAGATGTAATAGAAGGGCCGCTAATGAACGGGATGAAGGTAGTGGGGAGACTCTTTGGAGAAGGTAAGATGTTTTTGCCTCAAGTAGTTAAGAGCGCGCGTGTAATGAAAAAAGCGGTTGCAATTCTTGAGCCATATATGGATGCTGAAAAAGCTAAGTCCGGGGTAGGCCGGGTTAAGGGCAAATTTGTAATTGCCACTGTTAAGGGTGACGTGCATGATAT
>Ga0307377_10001485_pt1 | contig 29536 bp, 42 predicted proteins | sample TR3MG_FD_202535 | JGI IMG/M metagenome (GOLD analysis project Ga0307377, IMG submission 202535) | Soil microbial communities from Risofladan, Vaasa, Finland - TR-3 | ecosystem: Environmental > Terrestrial > Soil > Coastal area > Acid sulfate soil | place: Finland: Risofladan, Vaasa | collected... | reverse complement strand
ATGCTCACGGCAGGTCTGTTGCTGGTGATGTTCATACAGTTGTAAAGCGTCAAGGGAAATGGCATAAAGGACCGTTGAGCGGGAATGGGGGGGATTGGACGGGAAAAGGCGGGATAAGGGCCGCGTTAAACGGGACTTATGGAGAGGTGGCGGGGGTAAATAAAAACTGTTTTTGACTTTTTTAAATGTGGCACAAAACAGGCCTTTTGCACTTTTTGCGCCAGCAAGATGGCACAGAATGACCCCGCCTTTCAAGAGCGTTTAAACTCCGTTTAATACAGGTACTTGCGCGTTGAAAACAGACCTTTAAATAGAAAACTGCGCGGAAGTTTTGAGCGGAAGCGCGGAAGCGCAAACGGAAGCACATTAAAGAGGAATTTTGTCCATCTATTGAGGTGTGCGCAAAAAAACTCCGCTCAAAAAAGGCCTTATTTTTGGGTTTTAGACCTCTCTTGTTCGGTGATTCACCCGCTAAAACGGGGCATCCGCCTGCGGCGGACTAAGTTTTTCGGCCATCAAACAGTCGGCTCTTGCCGGTCTGTTTGTGCCTACCTCGACAATTTTCTATTTTCAATTGTCTGTCCGCCTGCGGCGGACAAGTTTTCAATTTAATAAATCGCGTCACGGAGTTATTGGGCCGCCAATATTGCGAAATCCCGCATATCTGTTAATCCATCCCAATCAACATCCAGCGCCGCTATTGGATCGCCGGGTGGATGACAGTCGCACCAGAACTTTGCGAATGTGATAATCCAGGGCTTGCCGGTTGTTTGCTCAATCGTTCTCTTGAGCAACACAACATCAATCTGACCGTATAAAGGATGGCCGGAATAATCCGGAGGGTTGGCGGCCAGCCACTGGCGGCAGGTCCGCCTGTCGTTTGGGTCATAGACCCTGCGAGATATGATAAACAACGATCCCGCCGGCGGCATTTCAGTCAAACAGGTTTTTGGAGGCGGTGAAACTTCGGCAGAGACAGTTTCTTCGGTCAGCCTGGCGGGCGGAGTTTTAGTGCCGGCTATTTTGCAGCCGGCCAGCAAGATAACAACAAGTAAAATGATTAGCCTGTTATTCATATTAAAAATGTATCCGGCCAAAGTTTGCGGGGTTGGTTTCGACGCCCAAAAGGCCGGAGCCGATGGCAAGCAGCTCCGACCGCTCGGCACGGGCAGGGTCGAAATCAGGAAAATCCATGTTAAGTAAAACGTCCTTCAAATGGTCTTTAATCGCCATATTAAGCCGCTCTAAAGCGAGGTCTCTTTGTAACTGCTTCGTGTTTTTCATTTTCTTAAATTCAGATAACAGTCTTTACAGTAATAAACGCCGCCAATATCGACAAAGGCGTCGCGGGCGGGATGGTTGATGCAGACGTATTTACGGTCTGCGGCCTTGTTCGCCGAAGCTGTAATCTGCTTGTTCGGGTATTCTGTTTTTATTTTCTTAGACACAGATTAACACTGATTAACACGGATTTTTTTATTTCTAAATTCTTCATTCTTAATTCTCTATGCCACATCCAAAGTCAGCACATTGGTTTCGCTGTTATAAGAGTTCTTTTTCAGGCCCGCAGGCGATGCGGGCGCTACGTGGACGGTAAGCTCGGCCAGTCCCGGCGAGCCGGTATGCGGATTGCCAAGGGCGTCATAGACCTTAAACCCGAATTTCCAGTCGCCACAGTCGCTCACCGGATACCGGGCGAGAATTACCGCCGTGCCGTGACCGAATGGATAATGGCCGAATGGCAAATGGCCGAAACCCGGACATCTGACCGATAGACCGTGGCCGAAAGGCGAATGGCCGAACGGGGTGTGGCCGAAGCCGTACATACCGCCGCCGCCGGGAAATAACTCGAACCGCTCATTGGTCGCGGGCGTATCCCAGTCGATATCACCGGCCCCGCCGTTTGTATGCAGGTTCGCCCAGTCGCCGGGGACATAACCGGCGGGTACGGCGAACTGAATTTTTACGATTTTGCTCATTTATCGCCGCTCCATTGGACGAACTCGGCCAGACGCAGGTCGCGGGTGACAAGATTCATCTTTTGGGCTTCGGGAAAAAAGGTAATCTGGATTATTTCAGGAAAGACCACCTTGTTTTTATCAATGGTAGCGGCCAGACTGTAATCCCTGCCGGTAATACACTCGATACAATCGCCGCAGGCAAAGTCGGGACAGCCGGACCCATCGCCGAGCCAGAGACGCTCGAATGTAAAGCGCCCGTTGATACTCATATCCTGATTGGCCTTACGCAGGGCATCGACGTGGGCTTCGAGCTGCAATGTATAGTCAGTGTTCCATGCGGGCAGGCCCGATGCCGTAAAGACGCTGGCGGTTGTGCGCTGCTGGATGCCATATTTATCGGAGAAATCCAGAATCCGCCGCTGATAAAACGGCGAGCCGCAACCATCCGCCGGCGGGGACTGACGACGCAGACGCTGGTCCATCTGGACAGTTGCCGTGACGCGGACACGGGTTTTCCATTGTCCGTCTTTGAAGACGCGGGAATTAACCTTGTCATCGGCAAGGCTGGTCCAGTAATCAAGCTCCTTACCGGCAAGCGGACCGGATGCGATGCTGCCCTTTGCGATATCGAGCATCTCGCACAGATTCGGCTCGGTGATGCGAATGCCGCATTCGCCGGGCAGGTTTTCTATCATCGCGGAGATAATCTGCCATGTAGCGCCGCTATCAAAAGAGAACTCGACGCGAAGTCCGACTGAATTCAGCGAGTCTTTATCGAATGTCAGACAATTCAAAAAGGAACGGTTAAACGGGGCGTAAATTCGCTTGCCGTTATAAAGAATATACTGGGGCGGCAGGACCGCCGCAAAGTCAAAGGGGACGCCGCGATCGTAGGCGGTCGCGGAGTATTTGCCGGATTCATTAAGAACCCATTTGCGGCCGACATCGCGGAGAAACGCCGCTCCCCGCGCGTGGTATTTGTTAAAGAAACTCCACTGATTGGGATTAGCTTCGGCCTGAATCTCAGCTTCAGTCTTGAACAGGTTGGCGTAGCTGGATGCTGAATCGGGGACGAGGTCGGAATCCTGCCAGCCCGGAACTAAGTTAAACGTCGCCTCGAACTTATCCGGGGCGCCAAGGCCCCAGGGATTGTTGACGACGCCGGTAATATCCTCGTCGATGTCCATCGACCAGAGCAGCTTGACGCCTGCGGCGACGGCTGGGTTGATATAATCGCCGACGGCTGGGGCGTGCGGGCGATGAAGGATGGTTCGGTTGTTTGCATCTCGGATATAGCCGGCGGCGGCGCCGGGTTTATAAAAGACAAGACCCACAGGCGCAGACCAACTGTCAAAATATTCCTCACGCAGCGACCAACCGATATGTTTACAGATAAGCCCTATCGCCGAGATGACATCCAGACCATCAACATTGACCGAGTTGATTACCCTGTCCCAGTCTTTGTGCTCCATGCCTGGCAGGATTGCCGGGTTGGTAATAGGCAGGTACGCGAACGCGGCGTTAAAGTTCGGGCCGAGCAGATAACGGACCATTTGTCGGCAGGTCCAATACTCGGCGACAGCGCCGGTTGCGCGGCGGTCGGGGTTGGCAAAGACGGGATAATCAAACTCGATATTGTTTATTGTGGCGGTCGCATCTGTACGGTCTTTATTCGGCCTGCCATCCGGGTTAAAAATACATCGCAGGCCCGACATAAATGTGGCGGTCGGCTTTGTGGTCTGATTCGAGTAACCGAAATTCCAGTAATCATCCGGGCTTCTGGCGCACTGGCCGTAAACAGGACTTGTGGCGGAAATCAGCCAGCGGAAGTCGCCGCAAACAAAGCTGTTCTTTTCCCATGCCTGGCGTTTTTCATCGCCGCCGCAGTACGATGATTGCCACGCGGTTACAAAGCCGATAAAGACCACTGTGCGGGCCTGCCCCGGAGACGGCGTGCCGTCGCCGCGAGCGGGCTGGTCGGTACGGATGCGTATCATATCGCCCCAGCGGACAGAACGGGCCTGCTGCCAGTAAAGGTCATTAAACCGGATGATAGCCGAGTTGGGGGTTGTGCCGTGATTGATTATAATACGCTCGACAGCGGCGCCAAACAGCGGCGTCCAGTATGCCGGGTATGCGGGCGGCGTGCCGAAGCCCTGCTTGTACTCGACTACAAGCGGCTGGGCGGTTCGGCTAAGTTTTTGCGAATCAGAAACCATTTCAACCACGGATTAACACGGATTAACACGGATTTTTTTATTTCTTAATTCTTCATTCTTCATTCTTGATTTATAAAAGTCCCTGCAGAGTGATTGTGAATTCGACGGTGATATATCCGTTGGACGTGTAAACGTAAGTTTTCTCACCGCCAAGCACGCGAAAATTAGTCCAGACGCAGTTGTAATAAGTTACGTTCTGGTATGTATAATCACCGGCATCCCATGCCGTCATCGCCGCGATGTTCCAGATTGCGGTCTGGGCAGCAGCGCGGGCGGCGGCGTAGTTTGCTCCGCCGAGGCGGACCTTACCGGTAAAGACGAGCTGCCAGCCGCGAGAACCCATCGTTATAGATGTAATGCCGTGGGCGCCGGGAAAAGAGGCAAACTGGCGATCCATAACGCGAGGCGCTTCGGTCGTTTTAAGCTCGTTACCTAATAATGTAGTAATTTGTGTTGCCATTTTTTAAATAGGGTATAGGAATAGGGTATAGGAAGAGGGTGTTTTGGTTTTCCATTTTCTATTTTTCATTTTTAATTTTCTATCACTCTTCCTCATTCTCTTCCTGTTTTTTAAGGCAGCGAACGCGGCGAAGAACCAAGCTGCTGCGGACGCTGGTAATTGATATTATTGCTGTTGTCGTTAACGACTGTCGTGGTCATACCGCCGACATCCGCAGGCAGCACGCCTTCTTTGATGAAACGTTCTCTTCCTTCTTGAGGCATCAGCGCTTCGGACGACAAACCCAGCGACATCAGAAGCCGTTGTGCATAGGATGCAAACTTTATAGCAGCCTCTGGCGTGCCCTTGCTTCGGTTTATCATCTCTGTTTCTTTGACTACCTGTTCGCCCTTCATCGGCCGGCCGCTTGCAGCTTTTTGGTTTTCTATTGTGACATCAAGCAGGCGGATATCCTCTTCGGTTTTTGCAATTTCGTCGGCGCCGAAAATCTGCTCTATTTTTTGCCGGGTGATATCGATATCGCCGCGATCGGCGCCGACGACAAGACCCATCGTCCGCTGCATCTCTCCGGGAGCCTTGAGCATAGAGAGCAATACCGCCGCCCCTTCGCGGCCGGCCAGTTGCTCGGCTTCGCCAAGGCCCAGACCGCCGGATGCGCGAGCGGCGGAAAGCCGCTGTATCTTTTCAGAGAACGACATCTGAGGCGTGATGCCGAACTTTGCGAGCACTTTTTGTGATTCCGGGCTGCCCTTGCCCTGGAGGCCCATAAACGTCGCCTTCAGGCCTGTTGTGGCGATAGATGGCTCTGACAGTTGGGTGGTAACATAAGCCCACAGGCCTGCCGACTCGGCGCCGGAGAGGCCTCCGGCCATACCGACAGGCAGGAACTGCGGCATATACTTTGCCACATCAGCCCCGCCGCCGCCGGCCTCGGTAATTGTCTGCTGTAAGATATTCTGAATCCGGTTGGCGTCGGTTTCCCCGGTCTGCTTGGCGAACAGGCTGAACATATCGACAAGCGTATCGAGCGGCATTGATGGATCGGTGCGGCCTGTCTCAAGGGCCTCTTTCAGGATAGCCTGACGCTGCTGGGGCGTCATAGCGCCGGCCTTACTCTTTAGGTTGTACCAGGCCCCAGCGACTTCCTCGAACGGCCTGCGGCCAAATTCGGCCATCGCAGCGACTTCTTTGCGAGCCTGCGGCTGCTCGGTAAAAAAATCACCCAGGAACTGCAGACGCAGCAGGGCCTGCTGCTGTCTCTGGGCAATCTCGGCGTGCTCCTTCATCGCCTCTATCTGTTCACGAATAGCCTGGGTTGCGAGCTGAATGACTTTTTGAATACCGATATACCGCAGCGCCAGTTTTTGCAGCGAGGACTCGTGTTCTTTTGTGGCATCGGCGGCGCCTTTGCCGGACCCGGATACATCCTGGCCCATTTTGCGGGCGGACTGACCGACAGAGTCCAAATTCTGCTTGGACTGATCGGCGCCGGGCGTGCCTACATATATATTTACATCTTCTTTGGACATAATTTAGCTTTCAGCGGCCAGCGGCTATTACGCCGCGTCGGCGATGGTGATTATCTTGTTGTCCCCGGCCAGTGTAAGCGGGACTGATGGGTCGTTGGCAATCTCGAAATTCAACGTAAAGGCGTCAGGCGTTCTTCCGGCTCCGCTCACGTCACCGGCGCCGAACTGAACATTGGCAAGGGTGATAACCTTATCGGCAGCGCCGCCGGATTGCCTCGCGGTAATTACTAAAGAGGCCCTGGATGCGACCAGAAGCGTATTTACAAGAAGCTGATCTGCTGCAATAGCGGCATCCTGAAAACCGAGAGAGCCGGTCGCCGACATCCCGACCTCAGGTAAGGCGTCAACAGCCGTATAACCGACGTCGCTATCGTTGCATTCCTTTATTACCGGAATCGTCAGATTAAAGCTGAAGCTCATCAGGTGATAGATAGAAGTGGCGCTGTTGAAAAGGGCGGAGACAATCCGCCAGCCGCCGCGAGCGGCGGGCAGATATGTCGGGGCGGCCTGCGAATCGGTAGGAACCCAGACATCGTTTATCGTGGCCGTCTCGGAGGCGAACCTGCATTCGAAGTCAAAGGTCAATATTGCGTTGCCGCCCTTGGTAAGGGCCAGCCGGATGTTGTGGATGACGGGGGCGGTGATGGTATGCTTGGTGTAACCGGTCGCGGCGACGACGCCGGATTTTCGCTCGTAAAAAACCATCGTTCCGACCGTGCCGGTAATCAGACCGACAGCATCCGGCCAGTCCTCGATAACGACTGTGCCGCGAACGTACTGACAGTCCCGGTCAACAGTGGGAAGCTGCAGGCCGTCCGGGCTTGAGCGGATGATGTTTTCAAAACCGGCCGAGATGCGGACGGTTGTGGCGCCGCCGACAGAGACGCCGTTTATCACGGTCGCCTGCGGCATAAAGACTCTGTTATTTACCGTTGCCATAGGTTACTCCATTTTCAATTTTCAGACACAGATTTACACGGGTTTATTTTTAATTTCTTAATTCTTAATTCTTAATTCACTGAGTCATCCAGTTTGCCTCGAAGGCAAGCTCGGCGGCGTACTTATCCGTCATAGCCACTGTCTCGAACCAGTCGGAGAAATAAAAATCATCACAGTTGAATCCCGTCCCCGGATGGACGCCTTCAAAGGCCGCCCGGACGAGGTCGGTCATTCGCGAGACGCCAATCCGTGTCCCATCGCCGATACGGGCGGAGCCATCAGGCTTTGGACTTTTCTGGCCGACAGAGACAGTGAGCCTTACGCGCATATTAAGGTCATAGCCGCCCTCGCGTTCGGCGCGGGCGAACTCGGCCTTAACATAAGCAAAAGGCGCAAATCGCTCGAACGATTCGACGCCGGAATTGCCGAAGCCTATCTGATACCGCCACGGTTCGACATAGCGAAACAGGTTCGCGCCGCCATTTTGAAGCGCCGAAAGGATGCCGACCGCCCAGGCCTCAAGCCGGGCAAGCATACCGGCGTCGGTGGCAAGCTGGTCGGCGCAAACAAAAACGCTGACGACGCCCGACGGCGGGGAATAAAAGGTAATCGCTTCTTTGAAGGAAACATTATCAATATAAGCATCCCCCCAACTATCCGCTTTGGCCTGAATGGCGACCATCGACGAGTCCGCAGTGTAAAAGAAAGGATATTCGGTTATCAATATCTCCTGCCCGCCGATAATATAAATGGGAGTGCCGAGCATACTGCTTCGCGAAATGCGATATGTTTTCCCCGCCTCGGTTGCTATTTCCTGATATATAGTCCCTTCGTCTTCCTGATAATTAAACTTGGCAACGCCTAAATCGGGCCCAAATCCTGACGCCCAAATCCAACCGTTCGCTATCCAGCCCGTCAGGTCAGTGCCAAACTCACCATTTATAACTTTTTCGTTACCTAATTCTTCTATTTTCGCGACGGCGTAAAATTCATACATTCGGCCGGGGGTCAGGCCGGAAATCTCGATAGGATCATCGGTCGATTCGGCGGTCGCGGAAAGAGTCCAGGCGGGGACTCCCGATAGACGGCTGTAAATAGAGACAACGCCTTCGCCGGTGAGTGTCAGTGTAACAATACCGTCGGCAACGGATGCATGTGTGATTACAGGAGCGTCCATTATTCAATCGCCTTGTTAATTTCGGTTTGTATCGAGCCGGTAACAGAGTCCAGATTTTCCATGACGCCGTCATATAAGGCGCCGCTGCCCTGAACCAGAACACTCTTAACCAGCGTAAAGAGCGGTCGGAACTTTCCCTTCTTGCCTTTTTTGTAGCCGAACAAAAGACGGCCTTTTGTCCTGATAAAAAAGCCGCCTTCCACCTGTCGCGGCGATGTATATTTCGGCACGCCGGAGCCGGTCAGGTTTTCACCGATCGGAATTGACAGGAACATTCCCTTTTTCGGCGTAATAGTCTTTGACTCATCGCCGAGCAGCCATTTGTAATGCTCCACCGGCGAGCCTTCAGGGATGCCGACGACAGCGCCTGTGGGTGAATCGAGCCAGCCATCAATCGATTTACGCAGCATGCCGCTGCGAGCCTTCAGCGCCTGACCGGTCAGGTAATCACTGGACACCCTGCCTGCGACGACCTTGACTCCTTTTTCAAGGCCGGCAGATACCGCCGCGAAGACATTGCGGCCCATAGAGCTCAACCTGGCAAGCACAGCGGGAAACTCCGTCCCCATTTCAAGGGTGATCATCATAAGACCAGTCTCCGGTACCGGTCGAGGGTCTGCCGGACTGTCGGCAGCAGGTCAAGGTCGGCAAACTTATTGAACGAACCGCCCTGAAACGAAACGCCCGACAAACCCAGATCATCCTTGCGCTTATAGAGAAAGCTGCACTGATTTATCGCCTCTGTCTGCAAATCGGCGGGCATCGCTATCTCGCCCTCGACCGGTTCTCCCTCGCCGGGTTCGGCGGACAGGAAACCGCCGCGATAGACGACCTGAATAGAATCAGGAACTGGTGACCACTTGCCATAGCAGCGGTAAAGGATTCCTTTTTCGCCGCTTCCAACCAGCCGGTAGTCGCTGTCGGCGACAAGGGCGGTGGCGCTATCAAAGTCCCAGTCTATAGCTTCCTTGACCGATGTGATTTCCACAACCGGATATCGCCGCAGACAAAGAAACTCGGCGACGCCGGAATAGTACTCGGTGACATCCTCGGCGGTAAGGACAAGGGCACGGCCGCAATATCCCTCGGCAGCGGCCGTAAAGCCTGCGATAAGCGCGGTAAGCAGGTCATCCTGCGCTGTGTCGGCGGAGTCAATGCCGATACGGGTCTTTAAGTCTGTCAGAGTACAGAGCATTATTGTTTGTCAGCCTCCGTATCCTGCTGTTTATCCGACGGTTCGACAACGTCATATTCAAATTTCCCTTTTTGCGACTTGCAGTCGGCTTCGATGGCGTCAACTTTGCGAACCGGCAGCGTATAGGTTTTGTCCTTTTCGAACACGCCTTCTTTGCCGCGATAATCCTGCCGAGGCTTAATGGTCAGCGTCTTTGTCGGGCGATTGACCCGATTGGGGTTTTTGACCTGGCGGAATTTAAATTCCTGCTTTGTCCTGGCCAACTCGTCCGCAATATCGGCGAGTTGTTTTTCGGTCAGGTCATAGGGGTGGCCCGCAATGAGCAGTCCGTGCAGACCTCGATAGGTTTTTTCCAGTACAACTAACATAGTTTTTGTCCTTTCAAAAAGTGGGTTAAATTGGGATTTCAAAAATCCGCCCGCCCAGAGACGGGCGGATTACGCACATTTTCAATTCGACTTAGACGCTTACCAGCTCGGCCAGACCCTGCTGCGCCGCTGTGATAGGCACCGTCTCAGACGGGAAGCCGATGGCCTTAGCTTCCAAATTAACACCCGCTGTGCCGTCGCCGGCGGTCGGGGCGTTGATACGCAGAAAGCGCTTACGGGTCTTGGTGCGGTCAACGAAGATGCCGTAGAACTTGTTATCATCGCCTGCGCCGATAACGGCCGCCAGGTCCGAGCCTGTGATCTTGGTGTAACTGCCGTCGTATGTGTCGCACTCTTCGAGGTACGGCGGGGTCGCCGAATCAGTCGAACCCATCGCGATATCAGTTGCGCCGACGTGCATCAGTACCAGCACACCTGAAAGTCCCTGGCAATCGAAATACGCGTTGCCGGCAAATGCGCCGTTGTCTTTGAGCTGCGGGGGGACAAGCTCGCCGACCTTGATGTGTTTCAATAACGATTTCATGTCCATTTCAATTATCCTCTCTTTTGGGTTTTAGTTTTCAATATCGAGTTTTTTCTTTTTCCTTAAAAAGGGGCGGGCGGACGCCCGCCCCGTAAATCCATAACGGCCGAATATTAACTGGCTGCCGTGTAAAGGGCGATGGCCGGACCTTCCTTGGTCGTATCGCCGACGCCGTGGGCGTTAATCGCAACGCGCCTTCGCGTTCGCACCGCAATAAGGCCCTGGTCGAAGTACCGCTGGTCGGATTGGGCCAGTTCCAAAGCGCCTCGCGTGCCGAACTGCGCCGCCATTGACAGGTCGGCTAGCGTCGCACAGTGCTGGCTGTTGGCCTCGGCCTTGGGCATTACCTGGGCAAAGCGGACCGGGTAACCCATCGCCAGTTTTTGACGCATTGACGAGCCGAGGATGACTTCCTGGGCGTGGCCGGTGCCGGCGGCAAGCGCTGCTCGCACGAACACGGTGTAATAGAAGTATTTGTGCATGTACGCCCGGGTGCGATCGTTGTCGGCAAATTGCGGGAGCTTGCCCGCCATTGCCGTAAAATCGCCATAGACAAGCTCGCTGTAGGCGTTGCCGCTGCCTACGACGACGGATTTGATATTGGCTATGGTTGCATCGACGGCACGTATTGCGCCTGCAAGACCGCGATAACCGAAATAGGTCGATGACCCGTCGCCGAGGAAGCCGCACAGGTCGCCATAGTACCCATACGACCGGGCTATCCAGTCGCCATAGAGTTCGCCGAGGGCAATGGCGGAATCCTCATCCAGTTCCATCGAATAAGCAACCAGGCCCATAATTGTTTTGGGAATCAGCGTGATGCCTCCGATGGTCGGGTCAGTGATGGTTGCGGCGACGCCCTCGCCGGGGACGTACAGCGTCATCAGCGTATCCATTTTGGGCTGGATGGTTGCGCCAGCGCCCATCGGGACGTGGGCGGCATCGGCTTCAAAAATGCCGTATTCCTCGAACAATTTTATCATACTGGGCGTCATCTCTGTGGTTACAAGCATCGAACCGGCGGCCTGAGAACCGGTGGTCTGGGTCTTTTCGATTCGCTTGCCATTCGCCTCGCTGACATAAATCATTTCGTGGCCGGCTTTTTCGATGGCCTTTGTAACTCGCTCCCGCACCGGTGACAGTTCGGCCCGCTGCGTGCAATTCGACATCGCGTGGTTCATCAACAGAAGTCCGAATAGTTTGGCCTCTTCGGGGCAACTGAATTTACCTCGATAGTTGCCGGAACTGTCCTTCAGGGACGAATAGCCGTTGGCCTGCATCCGGCGAAGCTGGGCCTGGAGTTGATCGCTGAGGACTTTCATTTCTTCGGCCTCGCTTTTGGCGGCCTTGATATCCGCCAGCGCGGCAGTCAATGCGTCCTTGTCGCCTTTCACGGACTCGTCGATGAATGTCTTCAACTCATCCCTGGTGCCGATACCGGGGTTTTGCCGGAGTTGATTGAGCGCCTGTTCAATCGCCGTGACGGTCTTGCGCTCGTGTTCACTGAGACCATCCTGCGGGATTAGAATATCATTTTTAACTGGGAGCATTGGAATTTTCCTTATTCTGAAGTGTGGTTGCGATTGCATTTAACAGTCGCCCTGTATCATCTGCCGCGCTGTCGGCCGGTTCGGAAGCGCTGCCGGGCAGCAGCGCCTTCGCCAGACCATCAGGATCGGGGATAATCAAATCTTTGACCTGCTCTAAGTTGTCTTCGAGCAGGATTTTTATCTCGTCAAGAAGCTCGGCTTTGAGCTTGCCGAATAGTTCGTCAAAAAGACTCTTTATGGCGAATGCATCTGATGACTTGGCCGGGTCATCGTCGAGCAGGCCAAACGCTTTTAATGTCTCAATCTCTTTTTTTGACAGGGCCGAAGAGTTGGCCGGAACGGGGACGCAGGAAATCTCGTAGAGCTCGATTTTGGTAATTATGAAAATGCGGACGCCGGCTTTGACCTCTTCGTAGGCATCGAGAATCCGGAAGCCGATGGATACGGCCCGCATGTGCCGCTCCCTGTAAAGCTGCCAGTGCGCCTCGGCAAGGGCTGTCTTGGCGAAAATCAGGTCCATCTCGCTTCGCTTGCCCACTACCTTAAAAGATTCTGTGTCCCAGCTTCCAACCACCGGCGGCATACCGTCGTTTAACCAGTGCTGATGACCGGCAAGGCAGACAGGATTGTCGGCAAAACCTTTTATCGCGGCGGCCATCGCATCGGATTTGACGACCTCGCGGTCGCGGTCAACCTCTTCGGTCGAGACAACAAAACGTATCGAACGCCGCTCTTCATCGACGGCGGTCTTTTCACTGACGGCATATCCGAGAAAATGTTTTTCGCGTATTTCAGGTGGCATTTTGAACCTCCGTTAAATGCGGTTTAATATCGGTTTCAGACAGGATTTTTGCTCTGTCATGATAATCCAAATCGAAAGACTTGCCGGCGGCCGCCAAAGCGATCTGCATACACCGGCAGTTGATTATCATCGCCGCCGAACCGGATGGGTCGCCGGGATACATAAGAGCCTCGCCGCCGACAACAAAGGACTGATTGATGGGAATTCCCGAAGCATAGTCGGCCTCGGCTTTTCTGTGTTCAGGACGAACGTTTTTGTCGCGGGCCGAGAGCCAGCCCTTCATTTCGATGCCGGCAGCCTGCATACCGGCCTGCCGGCCCGCCGATACCGCGCCGGAAACCTGCGTGCGGGCAATCATCTGCGCCCGGGGACGCGTGGTATCGAGCGTGTCTTTTATCCTGCCGGTAAGTTGAGATAGGTTTTCGCCGCTATCCAGACCCCGCCGCAGCGTATTGGCTATGCGATCGGCTGTGGTGGAGTTGACCTTGCTGATTTTGTGCGCTGATACGGAAAGTGCGCTGCGGACTGTCCGGCTGTTTAACTGCTGCGCTGCGGATGCCGCCGCCTGCTGAACAGACTGGCCGGCCTCGAACGCGGCCTGAGCGGCGCCGAGTTTTGCGGACCGCTCATAAAAGACCCGATGAAATACTTTCAGTTTGCCATTTTCTTTTTTGATGTCGAAAACGACGCGGGCAACTATGGCGGATGTATCCGCCTTATTGACGATTGATGATTGACGATTGTCGATTATTTTAGGCTGGTAGCCGGAATCTTTTAATGCGGCTTCGAGCTTGGCAATAAGCTCTCTTCGCTGGTCAAGGAACAACCGCCGTACCGCCGAGGCATACTGCAATTCTATCGCCTGAAATGATGCGATGTACTTAAGCCATATACGGCTGCGCCTGCTGTCATCCTTCTCATTGACGATTGACGATTGACGATGGACGATTGAATCATCGACAGCCTTCGGCTGTGGCTCTTCCTCTTCGCCGCCTTCGGGCAGCGGAGGCGGGATGAGCTGCTCAGGACCGCCTTCCAATATCCACCTTGCCGGGACCTGACCCATCGGGATAAACCAGTCGTCGCCCCACGGGACGTGCTCGAACGGCAGGTCGCCGGCGTCGATAATCGGGTTGATAGGAATTCCGGCCTTGTTGAATTCAAGCATCTTGGCCGCGCGATCGCGAAGCATATCCTGCAGCGCCGGGTGCGAATCGGTATCAAACCAGAAAAACAGCAAGGCGCCGGCGGAAATCGCCTTGTGCTTTTGCAGGCGATAGGCCTGCTTTGCAGTCACCTTTTGCGCTGCGCCGCAGTAAATTTTAGAGACCTGCTGCGGAGCGGATTTGTGCTTGTCGATACGGAACCTGAACCGGCGCAGGATGCCTGCGGTGATGCCCGATGCGATAAAAGAGAGCAGAGGCGAAATCGTATAAAGGAAAAACCGCAGCGACGCCGGGCCGTGGGCATACTGGGCTTCGGGATTTAAGCCGACCATCTCGGCCGGGACGCCGAACATCGCACATATCGCAGCGGCGTCGAATTTGCGCAGGTCTATCATCTGCAATTCAGCCATCGTCTGGCTGACGGTTTTTACATCAATGCCGCCGGTGGCGATAAATGTCTTGCCGGCGTTTCTTGCCCCGGCCTGCTGGGCTTCGAACTGCGCCCGCATCGCCTTTATTTCGTTGTCATCGAGCTTGACGCCGGCGGGCACGGTAAGGATAGTGCCGATGCGTGCGCCGTTGGCCATCGTGGCCTCGTTGTATTGTGTGGCCTGGTATGCGCTGGATATCGCAAGCTTGCCCGCATCCAGCGGACCTGCCCCGCGAAAGCGATTGTCAGGGTTGAAATTTATCAGCGGCCAAACATCTTCGATAAATAGAGGGATTTCCCTGCCCGCCCCATCCTGGAATTTATAGCCGAGAAGAATTCCGTTTTTGACCTCCGGAGTAATCTGGTCGCGGCCGACGACAGTAATCTTTGTAGGGACAATCTTGTCGGTCTCGGTAAATATCCAATATGCCTCGCGATGCAAAAGCAGGAAACCGGACGTATCGCGAAGGAAAGATGCGAAGGAAGTGTCGGGGTTACTAAAGAAGAAATCAAAGGCCGGACCGGACTCGATAATATTGTCATCCGCTGCGGAAATTATCGGCTGGATATCCTGACAGACATCGAGAATCAGGTTGACGCATCGCCACACCCAGTCAACCTGGTTGTAGGGCATGGACGGCCTGCCGGATGCGCCGGATGTTGTGTCAATACCCATATCAAAGGCCTGACCGAACTTTGAGAGCGGCAGTGTGATATCCTTTAGCCTGCCGAGGTTTCTGATTATGTTGGAAATCTGCTTTATCATATTATGCCGTTAAACAAATTAGCTCCGGTTTGACGACTCCGGCGTCGGAGGCCATAAGGGCAAGGCTTAACGCCCAAAACCTGTCGGCGTGACCATCTTTGGTACGCTCGGCGTCGAAGCGGATATTACCTGCCGATGTTACGGTTTTTTTGACGCTGTGCAGGTCGTTTCGGATTTTGTTATCGACCGGAATCCTTACGCGGTGATCCTCGAACAGCTTGCGGGTGCGGTTGGCTAAATCTCCCTTGACTTGATTGGTGAATGTAACCGACTCTACCGCCGCCGACCCGAACGACTTTTGCAGGTCTTCGGTAATCGGGCCGCCCATTCCGGTATAATCGACACAGGTGCGCGACGCCCGGATACTGCGCAATGTCTGCTCTATCAACTGCCGCTGAACAGGGAAGGGAGTCTTTTCCATCTCGATTACCGCCCGTGTCCAGTAAACATCGCCGAGCTGCTCGATGACCCAGACGACCGTCAGGTCTCGCTTTCTGCCGATATCGACGCCGACAAATGTGCGGCCTTCGAGCCTGTCGGGTAAATCTGCGGATGCCTGTTCGGATTCACAGGATGCGATAAGCTCGTAAGTCAAAAACGCGGTCGCCTCATCGAGGAATTTACACTCATATTCCTGCGCCCAGGCCTCTTCATCATCGAGGCCTCTGCGAAGCTCTTCAATGTCAACCGGCAGCCCTTCCTCGACGGCCTTGTAAATGTCGGTAAAGTGCTTGGCGTAGTTATTCTGACCACTCCATAGCTGATAGAATTTGTTCTGCCTGCCCATCGGAGTGGAAACAACGCGGAGCTTGAAACCTCTGGTAATCGTGCCGTAAAGGGCGGTCCAAATCTTCTGGCTATCCTTGTGAATTGCGAACTCATCAAGTATGACATTAGCGGTAAAACCCCTGGCAGTATCAGGGTTGGCGGGCAGGCCGATAAGCCGTGCGCCATTATTGAGTACGATAGTGAGCTGTTTGTATTCGTTATCATCGATTTTATAACGGTCTTCATCGATTGCCGATGCTGCGACCTGATAGGCCTTGCAGTGCATCGCGGCCTTTTCCATTAGCTCCCGGCTCTGCCGCTCGCCACGAGAGAGCATTACCCATGTCTGTGCGGTTGCGGCGGCGTCATCGGCGGCTTCAAGAGCGACCTCGAAGCTTTTGCCGGTCTGACGTGCCTGCAGGCCCATCTTGAACCTGCTGTGGTCTGTGACCCATCGGGTCTGATGCGGATATAATGGTACGGCCGCTATCATGCTACGATTCCATAGACCTGCTCGCGGATTATCTTGAGCGTTTCGGGATCAAGTTTTTTCTTCTTTGCGATTTCAGTGATGGTTTTATCCGCCGCCTCGGCCTTGCTCTTTATCTGCTGGCGGCGGTATTTATCGGCGGCCATCGCGACGTTGCTGCAATCCCGCACGGCCCCGGCAATCATCGAAATATCCTTGGGCTTTAAATCCTCCGACGAGGCCATGTCGATAATCTGGGCGGTGATTATCTCGGCCGCCGCTTTCTGCGCCGCCGAGGCGTCCTCATCCCTGACATCGGCCATAATCTGCTTGGCCAGCCCCGCCGCCGTCCGCATCCGCTCAAAGACACGCAGACCCTTGGCCCAGCGGCCGATCGCAGAACGGCTGACGGATAGCTCCTTTGACGCAAGATACAGGACGATATCTTCATAAGTCGGCTTACCGCCGGAATCAACCGGGTTGCAACCTTCAGGCCACACGGCATCGACGACCATAGCGGTGATGACCGCCCGGATATCGGCGGGTAAAGAATCTATTGTACTGTGAGTTCTTCTCATAGTTTTGAGTTCTAAGTTTTGAGTTCTAAGTTTCAACTACCAAATCAAAACTACCAAATATCAATTATATTTTCATCGCAGGATCTATCATCGTCTGCTCGGCGATTTCCTTGCCGGATGCGGTAAGCAGTATAAACCTGTCGAACAAGGGTCCGCCTTCGGTCAGACAATTTTCGCTGATTTCGACGTAGCCTTTTTTCTCCAGGTAAAAAACGTCCTTGATGAACATAGATTTTTCATACGTCGGCTCGACATAAATGGCATTCCTGAACAGGGACTTGATAAAGGTCTTTGCCGGGAAGGATGAATTGAGGGACTGCATCAGGATGCGCCGCTGCGTCCGGATGGCAAGCGATTCGGCGGATTCGTTTGGATGATTATTCATTAGTCACCTCGTCTGACTTCGGCCATTATGGAACGGACTATCTGTCCGGTCATTTCAGGCATCTTGTTCACCAGCGTTTTGATTTCAGCCATATCGGCTATCTGTCTTTCCTGGAACCGCCGGGCGTATCCGGCCTCGCGAATGTAATCGTCCTTGCTTGCATATTGGTCGTCGCATTCCCCGCGAAAATTCGACAGGCGGTCTTTGATGCCGGAGATGTCGGCGGTGTGCCGGTTAATGGCCTCGCGGATGCCGGTAAGGTTGTAAAGCACAAGGCCGCTGATTATGCCGGCGGCGGCGGAGATGATGGTCAGTACCACAGATAGCACGTTCATATATTCCCTTTGCGGCTAATTCATACTCGGCTGATTGGACGGCGGGGCGGTCTTTGCATCATCGGGCGGGTTTTTGTCAGGGGACGGCAGCGGGATTGATGGGATGCCCTTGAGCAGCTCGTACGAGCCGGATGCTATAACGCCGATGACGATGCCGGATACGAGCGGATTGCCGATGTGCTGCAAATACGCAACCCCTATGCCAAGCAGACAGGACAACAGGGGCAGCCAATCCGAGTACCGCGACAGAAGCGGGATTTTCTTGACGAACTGTATCAGGGCGGCCACGCAGAAAATCAGCGGGAACAGGTCCGGGGTAAAGTTAAACGAGAGATTTTCCATTTTACTCCTTTGCCTCTACGGCTTTGAGCCAATCCTGCCGGGACTGCTCGGCATTTTGAGCCGCCTGGTCAATCTGGGCCTGTGTGATTTCCTGACCGGATTTGACCTGCTCGATGAGGTCGAAGATTTCTTTGCCGCAACCGGTCACCTTTGCGACAAGCTGGATCAATAAAAGGACATTGAGCGTGTTCATAACTTTGACTCCTTAGCGATTTGGTAAGCGATGAGCCTGTCGAGAATCAACTGAAACTCGGCATACAGGTCGGGCGAATCGGCGCCGGCATCTATCGCCGACTTCCACCGGGACAGAAAATCAGCCCCTTCGTTGACGGCGACTGTGACAGCGGCGGTGTCTTTGTCGCTGAAATGGCCCTGCAATTTGAGAGATGTGAGAGAATCGACGACCGCGCAATAAGCCTTCTGCGAGGCAAGGAGCTGCGCCTTTGGCGCCTGCTGGATGGCGCAGCCGGTGAAAAGAAAGGGCAAAAGACAAAGGGCAAAAAGCAGAATCGCGGGAAAGCCTCTGTGAGTGTTCATTTTAGACTCCGTTCGTAAAAAAGGTTTTAAGTCCGTTAAACCATTTTTCGGAGGCGGGTATAAATAGAAAAAGCCCGCTGTCCGAGTTCAACCGCTCAGTCAGCGGGCCGAAAATATCGTCCCGTTGGCTCAGGCTATTGTGGATGGCCTGAACCAAAATTTAATTGTCATTTGTTAGACTACAACCCCCCTTCCGGCTGTCAAGTCATTTTTTCTAAAATTTTAATTTGTTTTTTTGGGATTTTATCGCAATGGAAATTTCAACCAGGCAAAAAATTATAATAGACAACAACGCCTGGATGGCGCACTGGGTAGAATAGTTTTCTTTTCGGATTTCTATTATTTGCTCGTACATATCACGCCAGAGGGAATCTTTATATACATAGACGCTGGGGTAGCTCCAATACGAAGAATTCGAGATTATAGTCATTATGGCCCCGATAAACCAAATAACAGCAATAACCTGCAGGAAACGCGAAAGTCCCGGTGTATAAATTGCCAGTTTTGGCGGCGATGGCGGTTTAGCGGGCGGGTCCGGCGGAAGTTGTGAGACGATGATATCGAGGAACGGAATCGCTTCAAATGGCTGTTTGCAGGCCGTACACTTAATTTTGCGGCCCTTGTAGGCATCAGGGATATCCTGCAATTTTTGGCATGCCGGACATTGGGTTTTCATCCCGATTTTGCCTTCCTTTTGGCGGTCTGTTCCGGGCCTACTGACTTGCGAAATTCGGCAAGCAGTTGGCTCGTTTGTTCATCCAAAAGCTTAACGATAACATTTTCACCCTTGGGTGGATAGTATTTTTCGAGTATTTCTTTGATTTTTCGTATCTGATGGTCAATATCCTGACAACAGGCTGCCTGCCGGGCCTGTTCGCGGATTTCCGGCGGCAAGGTCATCCAGACAAGAAAGGCCCCGGCTGCCGAAGGACTGTAATCCTTGCTCGGCCTGTGAAAATTTTCCCAGACTTTAAGCAGATTTTCGCCGAAATTATAACCTCGTTTGATAAATTTTTCTTCCATATAAATCATTATCACACAAAGACTTATCAGGACTCAAGGGTAATAAGGAGAAACTTTAGGAAATTTTTAGTAATTTGTTGTTGACAAAAAAGCCGAAAGTGTTAAGGTACTAATTGGTAATTTTAGGAAATCAAAAGAACTATGGGAATTCGGCCAATAAAAAACCTTGCATTCAGCAGAAAAAGCTACCCTGACGTGATCGATGCAATCAATGAGCTTGCTCGGCTCGAAGAGCGGTATCCGCACGATTCCGCTCGGCGGATTTTGCTTGACGGGTGCAGGGAGAGAATTCGGGCTTTACGATCAACCGCTCAGTCGGCGTGCGCCGGCTGAGATTTTTTTTGCCGCCCTGGAGTGGATGCCAAGGGACGGCTTTTAACCAAGGCCGGGCGGGCCTGATGCGATACCCAGGTCTGCCCGGCAAGAATTAACGAAAGGGATTATATGCAAAACATAACACTTGGCTGCAAAGTTAAAATCAATGCAACCGGCGCAAAAGGCGAGGTAGTCGCCATCTACCAAACACTTGGCGGTCAAATGCAATACAATGTCAGATACCCCGACAAAGACGGGTGTATGCATGAATTTTACTTCTTTGCCAATCAACTCGCAGTTCTTGGATAATGATCGCCTGTTTTGCCACAAAGTAAAAAATCTGAAATTTGAGATTCCAAAGAACGGACAATGAACAAACGAACTTATACGGGCAAAGCAAAGACGCGGCACGCGAAAAGGATGGTAATCTTTATCGCGGCCATGATAGGTTTCATTGTTTTCTCCTACGCTGCCGGCTGCTTCTCATCCAGCCGGCAGTCGATAATCGCGGCGGCAGCGGCCGCTGATGTCAAAATAAAAACCCCATACGGAGCGGGCGGCGGCGGTCAACAGGCATGCAACGTCGCCGCCCCACTAACAATTGCGGCAATCGCCGATGAAATAAGTCGAGAGCCGAGAGTCGAGAGTCGGGATGAAATCGAAAATCGAAAATCGAAAATCGAAAATGCCCAACCCCTCCTTTCCAGTGCCGGATCGGACAGCAGCCGGGAAACGGCGGCTCCCACCCACGGGGCCGCCGTCTCTATTTACAAGGTAACGGCATACTGCCCGTGCGCAAAGTGCTGCGGCAGATTCGCCGACGGCATTACAGCCAGCGGACATAGAATCCGAAAAGGCGACAGGTTTTGCGCTGCCGATAAATCAATCCCATTCGGGACAATGATAATAATCCCCGGATATAACGACGGCAAACCTGTGCCGGTGCTCGACCGGGGCGGGGCGATAACAGCGGGCAGACTCGATGTGTACTTTGACGGACACGATGAGGCGGTCAGATGGGGAATTAAGAATTTAGAATTTATCCGCCGTGGCGGATTAAGGAAAAAAACATTTACCACGAAGAAAGCAGAGAGCCACGAAGAAAAAACAATAAAGCATATATAAAACTTCGTGTGCCTTCGTGAGCTTCGTGGTGAAAAAATTGGAAAGTAAAATGATTGAGGTAATCGGGACAGTTACGATGATATTGGCAATAGCGGGCGTTCTGCTTAATAATCGCAGGCTGCGGGCGTGTTTTATCGTCTGGATGTTTTCAAACGCCCTGTCATTCTGGATCCATCTGCAAGCCGGCATATTGAGCCTGTGCCTTCGCGATGCGATATTTCTTGCCCTGGCGATAGAGGGGCTGTGGATGTGGAGAAAAAAACAGACCACGGATTAAAATGACGAGCGGCGGAATAAAAACAAAAAGCGATATCGACCGGATGCTGACGCCGGTAAGCCCGATATGGAAGGGACGCCCTGCCCTGTACAAGGATGCGCAAAGGTCGCTGCTGAAGCACACAAGCTGGGAAACACTGCAAAGATGCTGCCGCGTGCTGAATGTGAACATCGAAGGCTTGATGGACGTGCTGGGACTGTAAAAGATTAACGACGGATAGTTAAAAATGGCAATAGAGAAAATACAAACATGTATTATCTGCGGATGCACAGACGATAAGCCGTGTCCTGGAGGATGCTGGTGGTTCAGCCCGGGATTATGCAGCCGATGCGTAGATGAAATTATCAGCGAGATGGCGATGGGCATTGCGAATTTGCTGGTGAAAGTCATAAATCGTAAATCGAAAATCGGCAATCGAAAATAAAACTATGTCGTTAAGACTACTTAAAGCTGTTCTGAAACGCAAAAAAGGGATGCACTACTGGGTCGTCGCCTGTCCATACTGCAATAAGAATCACTGGCTGACGGCGGGAACATACTGCGAAGACCCGACCAGTAAAAAGTATTACCCGTACCGGAAACTGCCGTGCGGGTCGAGAGTGGAAATTTTTGATCCGCCGTTTTGAAAAAAATTAACCACGAAGGGCACAGAGAAACACGAAGAAAGAAATAATAAAGTATATATAAAACTTCGTGTGCCTTCGTGAGCTTCGTGGTGGAAAAATTGAAAACAGGAAACGGATTGAGGAAACGCAGGGATGCACAAACAAGAGGATCACGAATTGTCGGACGATAACCTGACACTATCGCAGGCGCTGGAAGACGCCGGGATGACGGTCAAGCAGCTGGCAAGCCTGACCGGACGAAGCGGGTCGCAGATTTATCGCTACCTGTCCGGCGAGGCGACAATACCATCGGTCATCTGGCGGACGGTGTACGGGCGGACACGCGACCTGCGGATACTACAGCTTATAACAGGCGATATATCGGTAATCAGCGTGCCGGTTGAAACCTGCGGGGACCTTAAATGCTCGCTCGAGACGCTGATAAAGATGCGCAGATCACAAATCGGGGTCGAGCAGGAAATACTCGATATCTTCGCCGACGGCAGGGTCGATGATTCCGACCGGCGCTCAATCGAACGGTTCAAAAAGGAATTTCCCCGGATGATGGGACTGCAGGGCAGAATTTACGCAATGATTGTTAACAAGGTATAGGAAGAGGGTATAGGAAGAGAAAATTGAAAATTGAAAATCGAAAATAGTAAATAGAAAATCGGAAATAAAGATATGGTATCTATGCCGAAACAAACACAGGCCGGAGTAATCTGCCCGCAGTGCTGCAAGCCGCTGCCGTACCCGCTGCTGTATCCGCAGTACAGAGCCGAAGGCCGCGACTACAGGACATATCAGGGATATTGCTTTGCTTGCAGACGCGGGTTTATCGCGGTCCAGTTCGCCGGACTTTCCGGGGCGTGGATACTGCACAAGTACCTGCCATACACACTGCAAAACAATATACCGTTCTGCGACGGGCAGTGGGCGACAGTAATCGAACCGCCGCCGCTGCCGCAGGCGGAAACGCCGCCTGTAATGACCGGGCCGGGCGGGGATTTCCAAAACGGATACACGCCATCGGCCGATATGCCGAAACTCCTGGTGGGCATGGCGGCTGTGCTGGACCAACTGAAAGATGCGGCAATCGAAATGGCAAAGGCAATCAAATGACCGAATGCTTTACAGTACAACAGGCCGCCGAACGGCTCGGTGTCTCGCAAACACGAGTGCGCCAAAAGTGCAAAGCCGGCGAACTGCCCGGCGCATTCCGGGAAAGCGCGCAGTGGCAAATCCCCTCAACCGCCCACCCTTTGCTTGTGGCGGATATCAGCAATGAAAAATTGGGCGGGCTGGAACTTGCCGCCGTGCCCGCTCCCAAACGAGACGCCGCCCTGCGAAAAGTCGGGATAGTTCGGGAATGCGAAAAGTTTTGCTCCCGGGCCGTTCGGGATGATACAAAAAACGATACAAAATGGACGGTCGCCCTGAAAGGATTTGCCGCCATAAAAGGTGTACCGGTGCGGACGCTGCAGCGGTGGATGTCTGATTGGCGACGAGATGGATTTATTGGGCTGCTGGATGGACGCGGCGGGATTGAATACGGCGAGACGACTATCAGTCCCGATGCGTGGGAAGAATTTAAGGGTATGTATCTTACCGAGCAGAGGCTGTCTGTCAAATTGTGCTGGCTGAACATACGCTATATAAATAAATCGCAAAATAAAAACTGGACGATTCCGCCGCTGCGGACGATGCAGCGATATGCGGAGAAAAAAATACCCCTGCCGATGCGGGTGCTAAAACGCGAAGGGCGGGCTGCATACGACGCCAGATGCGCCCCGTATATCGAAACCGATATGGACTCAATCAAACCCGGCGCCGTCTGGATTGGCGACCATCATCAGTTTGACTGCTGGGTAAGATACCGCAATAAGTGGATTCGGCCCTGGATAACGGCCTGGGAAGATATGCGAAGCCGGAATGTTGTCGGCTGGATGATTACGCCGCAGCCGAACTCATCGACCATACTTGCGGCATTCAAACGGGGCGCCGAGAAATACGGCCCGCCGGATGCGGTCAAAATAGACAACGGCAAAGACTATGACAGTGAGGCGTTCACCGGAACGACAAAGGCGCGGCGGCGGATTACAAAGTCGCTGCAGCTTGACGAGGAAACGACGGCGGGCCTGTATGCGCTTTTGAATATCACTGTTTCTTTTGCCATTCCATATCATCCGCAATCAAAGGCTATCGAGCGATGGTTCGATACGCTCGAAGGGCAGTTTGTCAAGACGATGCCGACCTATTGCGGCAAGGATACCGCCCGGCGGCCTGAAGACCTTAAAGATTATCTGCTGACGGAAAAAGCCGTGGCCGAGGCGATGAGCATTGAGGATTTCGCCGAGGGCGTTGGACAGTACGTCGAAATTTACAACCACACCGCCCACAGCGGCCGTGGGATGGACGGGCGCTGCCCGGCTGATGTACTTGCAGGCAGGGAAAGCAGACGTGTCCTGGCCGACGGTGTGCTTGATTTGCTCTGCCGCGTATGGAGCGGCGCACAGACGGTCGGTAAGAACGGGGTAAAGGTTGCGGGCCTGTGGTACGGCCAGTTCGATACTGCCTTAATGGCATACCAGGGCAAGGATGTGCGGGTCGCGTATGACCCGGATGATATATCCCGTGTCTATGTCTATGACGCCAACACCTACAAACTTGTTGCCGTCGCCGAACAAATGCAAATGATCGCTTACGGCGCGGGGGCGGATGACACAGCGAGGCGAGAGGCCACGGCGGCAAAGACCCGGGCGCGAAAAATAGTAAAACAATTTGCCCCGGCGTCGAAGACGGCCAATACCGACCTGACCAGCCTGACGCTGGCGGCGATGGCCGACAGGATGCAGCAGCCCGCCGAATCGCGGCCGGGACAGAGGCTGCGGCCTGTGGGTACGGCGATGGATGGGCAGGTAAGAGAACACCAAAGGCAGGTAAATATGAAGACGGTGCGCAGGGCGGCGGGGGCGGAAGGCTTGACGCAAGTGCCGCAACTTAATATCGACTACGGCGGGATGGCCGCCGAGGGCGAACAGGCGCCATCACTGCATCTGGATTTTAGCGGAAAAGAAAGAACGATGACCAGGTTGAGACTTTGCGATGACTGATAACTGGCTCCAGCAAGGAATGGAGCAGGAAGCTCGGCGAATTGAGGTACGGATACCGAATATGAACAGCACAGAGATGAACGTGTTTCGCGGGAATGTTAAAGACTTCCTGACAAAATACGATATATCACAGTCGCAGCTTGCGAAAAAAAACGGCGTAAGCGATACGCAAATCAGCAATTTTCTTGCCGGTAAATACAGCGGCGATGTAAAAGGGCTGTGCGCCAAGCTGACCGATTTTATCAATCGGTATGAAAGACGCAACCGTCGCGTAAAAGAATCGGGGTACATCGAAACGACCGTCGCCCGCGCGATACTGACGGTAATACGAAACACCGAATCGTTCAGCAAACCGCAGGAAGGACGCATCAGTCTTATCGTCGGCGACGCCGGGCACGGCAAATCAGAATGCCTGCAGCAATACGCCGAGCAAAGCAAAAACAGCGTATATGCCAAGCTCAACGATACGATGAGCTCGGCGGCCCTGTTTGCCCGGATAGCCGAGGCGATGGCGATTGACAAGCACGGCAGCCTTAAAACCATAGCGACAAACATCGATGCTTACCTGCGGACCAGAGAGATGACGGTATTGATAGATGAGGCATCGAGTCTGTCTGCGGTCTGTCTTAACCAACTCCGCCAGATAATCTCCGAGAACGGCTCGCCGCTCATACTGGCCGGCAATAACCATATCCTTGAAACCATCCGGCAGCCGGCGACGCGGCGGGGATACGAATCTATGGACCAGTTCAGGTCCAGACTTTTGAAAATACTTGACCTGGATAAATTAGCCGCAGCCGGCGGCAAGGACGGCGGACTTTATACAGCCGATGATATACGGAAATTGTACGAGTACGGCGGACTAAAACTTACCGGCGACGGCGCTGGGCTGCTTAAACGGATCGCAAAGACGCCGCAAACCGGCAGGCTGCGGACGTGCAGCATAATAATCTCGGCCATACATAACAGCGTCGAAGTCAAAACGGGCAAAATCAATACAATCGATTCGGCGATTATCCTTTCGGCGATAGAGCTGCTCGGCCTGCCAGTCAGGGACAATATGCCGATGGCTTTAACGGCGGATGCGGAATCGCAAGCACAAGCGGAGGCGAAAACGGCATGATAGAACGCGTATTTTTTTACATGGCAATAGGCTGCTTTTTGGGATACTTCGCCCACGAAGCCTATTATCGATGGTTAAGACGGCGAAATCGCACGTGCCATAATTGTATGTTTTTCGACCATATGACGGAAGATTGCCTTTTTATTAGCGGGCGGCACAGAGAGGATACGTCGGCTTGCGAGTTTTACGAAAAATACCACGGACTGCCCAGGCTGCGGAAAAAAGATTTCCCACCGATGCCGCACGTTAAACCGCCAAAAGTTGGAACGTGGGATTTAGAAGAAAAAGACTTTGAAGTGCTTAACCGTCTAAAGTAGATTTAGGATTGACGATTGAAGGGATAACGATGGGAAATTTGAGGCGTGTCAAAAAAATGTTAGTCGTGGCGAAGGACAGAGAATGGAAAGAGGGAATTGCTATTCGCGACAGAAAAGGACGTGTTAGAGGATATTACGATCAAAGCAAACTTCGTCGAATGAAACTGACGTTGGAATGATTTTCGATTGACGATTGAAAAATGAAAACAGGAAAATTTACTTTGGGGCAAGTATTATCAATAACGCATGAAAATTTAATGTGTGATATTGGTGAAGTTTATAAAATCCTGAATTTTCTTACAAACGACACGCTTTACACACATCAATTGCCCCGTGCGGCCAGAGAATGTAAGCCGTATTTATTGAGACAGTACCCGGAACTGAAAAATATCTCACTTGAGAACGTCAATACAGATAATTGGAAACAGATATTATCTGAACTTGAATCCGCACATGGTGCTGTTTTAGATTGTGAGCAGATTCCTCGCGACGGCCATGATTACAGGGGACCAATTGAAGAACTCCTGGATATGGTCGGGAAAGATAAAGTTGTTGTAATTAATGCTTAATAAGGAACAAATAAAACTTGTTCAGACGGCCGCACGGGCGGCCGGGCTGCGGGATGGGCAGCAGGATGGCAGATACCGTCTGCTGCTGCGAAACTACCGGCAATACAACGGCTGCCAGGTCAATACCTGCAAACAACTCAATAACCGGCAGCTCGACGACTTTCTGGCTATATGCGAATCAATGGGCTGGCGGCATCCGGATCACAGCGAGACGCACTTCCGCGACAGGGCCGCCGCTGCCGATGAGGATTCGGTAAGCTACGCACAGATTCAGGCAATCGATTACTTGTGCGGAGATATGGGCTGGACGAAAATACACCTCGGCAATTTTATAAACAAAATGACCAAAGACAGGACCGGCGAGCCGTTCTGCCTGAGCAATCGAGAGGCGTACAACTTAATCGAGGCGCTTAAGGCGATACTTTGCCGCAAAGACGGCGCCGAATACAAATCACTGGGGGATATAACCGAACAATACAGGGACGTTAAAAATGGCAGGGAAGTCGAAAACACGCTTAAAGTCTGACCAGAACCTGATACCGATAAAGGACTGGGAAGATGCGGACGAATTTCTTCGTCTTATCGGAAATACACAACTTGAAATACGCGGTTTTGAGGATACGGCCAAGACAAAAATAGATGAGGCAAAGGCCGAACTAAAAAACTCCACCACAATTCCGGCAATCCGTGTCGGCATCTACATCAGAAGCCTCGAAGCATTCGCCGCTTCGCACAAAGACGACTTCGGGAAATTCAAAAGCCGCAAACTGCAGTTCGGCGTCCTCGGCTGGCGGGCAAGCTCTGTGGTAATCACCGCAAAGGATACTTTAAGTCGGATTAAAGAGGTTTTTAAGTCCGCTTCAAAAGGCCTTATACGGACCAAGGAAGATCCGGATAAAGACGCCCTCGGCAAACTGACGGATATGCAGCTTGCCTCCGTAGGCGCCCATCGGAAATGCAAGGATGTGTTTTTCGCCGAGCCGGATTTGCCGGCGGCTGTGGATTATTCAGAGACAAGGAATGCGTGAGGTCATCACCACGTATCTGGCGGCCAGGTGCCTTGGAGTCCTGGAGGCAGCGGATGGACCCGCTACGGCGGCGGAGCTGGCAGGGAAGCTGGCTCTGACCGGCCGCCGCGAATCGCAGCGGCGGCGGGTGCGGGCGATAGTTCGGGAGTTACGAAACAGAGGACACTGGATTGTCGCAACACTGGCAGGCGGATACTGGCTGACAAAAGATGAAGCGATGTGGAAGGATTATAACGAGTGCAGGCAGATTGACGCCAAGCGGATCATCGGCGAGGCGTATCGGCGAAAACAGGCCGCCGGACCGGGCGGGCAGGGGCTGTTGTTTGGCGCCCCGGTAAATGCAGGTGCGGTATGAGTCAGGAAGAACTAAGAGAAAAGCTTTACGAAATTATCGATATGGACCATGTCAAAGAATTGACCGAATGGGAACATCGGTTCATCAGCGATATGCACGAATGGCGGGAAGATTTTACCGAACGGCAGGCGGCGTGCATCGAAAAAATATGGAACAAGTACTGTCAAGTAATTTGAAAGGGGAGAGAAATGGAAAAGCAGGTTGTGCGAATGATGCTGGCGCCGTCGAAACTGCGGCGGCTGCGGCAGAATATATCAGGGCGGATGAAAGAGCTTGGCGTGCGGCTCTCCGACCTGCCGTGCGAGGCGAAATTTCTGACGACGCCGCCGATGGTGATTACCAACGATGACGCAGTCGATATACCAATGCCGGAACTGTACGAGGTCGCGGCTATAGCGGCAAAACTCGGAATGAATCTCGATATTGAAAACATTAAATTAAGGAAAATAAAATGCTGACTACAGACCCGATGAGTCGCGGATACCCGACACTTGCCGACATACTGGCCTGGCTCGAAGAGCGAGGGCTTGAGCTGGTGTCCGAGAACAACACAAACCATGTCGCCGATTTTTACCAGATGATATGGGGATTGCTTAACGCCTTTGAAGCCTTCGCGGCCCTGGGCGTCTATTTCGCAAGCTCGACGACGTTTAATGTTCGCGGCGGCCATTACTGCTGGGATACCACCGAAAAAGAGTACACATCCGGCAGTCCGGTTGACCCAACCGACAACGATACAACCTACATCTGGATGGCCAACGATAACACCATCGGATCGGGCATTGATGGGGACGGCTGGCCGGGGACGGACCATATCAAGCTGGCCGAGATAGATGTTGACGCCGACGGCGTAATTACCGCGATACGCGACCTGCGGGGAAAAACCTTCCTGCGGTTTGTGCCGACGGTATAAGATTTTTATAAAATGTCAAAAAAAACGGAGAGATAAAATGCGAAAAATGATGTTGATATTTTTAGTTTTGATGTTGTGCAGGCTGGCGAATGCGGCCGGGTTGTATGGGAATTATGGCGGCGGGCTGCAAAACCCGCCTTACGATATTCTCAAGGCGACTTCGCAGGCGAATATCAAAATCATCGGGCCCAAAGATGATCTGTACAATGAATACGGCAAAATCAAGGCGAAATCATCGAGTACCAATCTGGGT